>Ga0308157_10000675_pt1 | contig 97459 bp, 78 predicted proteins | sample PhyBR1_FD_201035 | JGI IMG/M metagenome (GOLD analysis project Ga0308157, IMG submission 201035) | Phyllosphere microbial communities from UC Gill Tract Community Farm, Albany, California, United States - DLSLB.R1 | ecosystem: Host-associated > Plants > Phyllosphere > Unclassified | place: USA...
GTCCGCAAGGGCGCTGACGAGGCGATCGTCAAGCTCGAGCGCGTGTGGGAGGACTTCCGCACCCTCGAGGTCGGGGCCCTGCGTCCCGAGGACGACGTGTTCCACGAGCTGCAGGACCGGTTCGGCCAGTACTTCGAGGCGCACATGGGTGCCGAGGCGATCCAGCGTCGCCTCGCGGCCTTCGACCTCGCCGCAGAGTCGGAGAAGCTGCACCTGCAGATCTCCGAGGGCAAGGGCCAGCGCAAGATCCGCGCGATCAAGCGTCTCAAGGTCGTGAACTCGTTCCTGGAGACCGGCATGAGCCCGGCCGCCATGGTGCTCGACGTCGTGCCGGTGATCCCGCCGGAGCTGCGTCCGATGGTGCAACTGGACGGTGGCCGCTTCGCGACCAGCGACCTGAACGACCTGTACCGCCGCGTGATCAACCGCAACAACCGTCTTCGTCGTCTGATCGACCTCGGGGCCCCGGAGATCATCGTCAACAACGAGAAGCGGATGCTGCAGGAGGCCGTCGACGCGCTGTTCGACAACGGCCGCCGCGGTCGCCCCGTCACCGGTACCGGCAACCGCGCCCTGAAGTCCCTCAGCGACATGCTGAAGGGAAAGCAGGGTCGTTTCCGCCAGAACCTGCTCGGCAAGCGCGTGGACTACTCGGGCCGTTCGGTCATCATCGTCGGCCCGCAGCTCAAGCTGCACCAGTGCGGTCTGCCGAAGACGATGGCGATCGAGCTGTTCAAGCCGTTCGTGATCAAGCGCCTGATCGACCTGGGCCACTCCCAGAACATCAAGGCCGCCAAGCGCGCCGTCGAGCGCATGCGCCCCGAGGTCTGGGACGTGCTCGAGGAGATCATCCGCGAGCGCCCCGTGCTGCTGAACCGTGCCCCCACCCTGCACCGCCTGGGCATCCAGGCCTTCGAGCCGCAGCTCGTCGAGGGCAAGGCCATCCAGCTGCACCCGCTCGTCTGCGCGGCGTTCAACGCCGACTTCGACGGCGACCAGATGGCCGTGCACCTGCCGCTGTCCGTCGAGGCCCAGGCCGAGGCCCGCGTGCTGATGCTCGCCTCGAACAACATCCTCAAGCCGTCCGACGGCCGTCCGGTCACCCTGCCCTCGCAGGACATGATCATCGGCCTGCACCACCTGACCACGGTCAAGAACGGTGCGCTCGGCGAGGGCCGTGCATTCGGCTCCGTGGGCGAGGCGATCCTGGCGAAGGACGAGGGCACCCTCGACCTGCAGGCCAAGGTCCGCATCCGCATCCCGGGTCTGACCTTCCTCGAGGGCGAGGCCCCCGAGGGCTACGCGAGCCACGGCCTCGTGGACGCCTCGCTCGGACAGGCGATCTTCAACGACACCCTGCCCAAGGGCTACCCGTTCGTGCGCGAGGTCGCCGACAAGGGCAAGCTCTCGCAGATCGTCAACAAGCTCGCCGAGGAGTACCCGAAGGTCGAGACCGCCGCGTCTCTGGACCGCATCAAGGACGCCGGCTTCTACTGGGCCACGCGCTCGGGTGTGACCGTCGCGCTCAGTGACGTCATCACCCCGCCGAACAAGGCGGAGATCGTCGCGGGCTACGAGAAGCAGGCCGAGAAGATCCAGGCGCAGTACGACAAGGGTCTGACCACCGACGCCGAGCGTCGTCAGGAGCTCGTCGAGCTCTGGACGAAGGCGACCAACGAGGTCCAGGCCGAGATGCAGGCGAACTTCCCGGAGGACAACACCATCAACCGCATGGTGTCCTCGGGAGCGCGTGGTAACTGGCTGCAGATCCGCAACATCGCGGGTATGCGCGGTCTGGTGAACAACACCAAGGGTGAGTTCATCCCGCGTCCGATCATCTCCTCGTACCGCGAGGGCCTGTCGGTGGCGGAGTACTTCATCGCCACGCACGGTACCCGTAAGGGTCTCGCCGACACCGCTCTGCGTACGGCCGACTCGGGTTACCTGACCCGTCGTCTGGTCGACGTCTCGCAGGACGTCATCATCCGTGAGGACGACTGCGGCACGTCGAAGGGCCTCGAGCTGCCGATCGCCGCGCCGAACAGCGCCGGCGAGCTGGTGCGCGACGCGAACGTGGAGAACTCCGTGTTCGCCCGTACGCTCGCCTCCGACGTCGTGAACGCGGCCGGAGAGGTCGTCGCGACGGCCGGTGAGGACGTCGGCGACGTGCTCATCGACAAGCTCGTCGCGGCGGGCGTGGAGTCGATCAAGGTCCGCTCCGTGCTGACCTGCGACTCGGCCGTCGGCGTCTGCGCGCAGTGCTACGGTCGCTCGCTCGCCACCGGCAAGACGGTGGACATCGGCGAGGCCGTCGGCATCATCGCGGCCCAGTCGATCGGTGAGCCCGGTACCCAGCTGACGATGCGTACCTTCCACCTCGCTTCGGCCGGTGACATCACCCAGGGTCTGCCCCGTGTGCAGGAGCTCTTCGAGGCCCGTACCCCGAAGGGCGCCACCCCGATCGCCGAGGCCGACGGCCGCATCACGATCGAGGAGACGGACAAGTCGAAGAAGGTCATCCTCACGCCCGACAACGGCGACGAGGAAGTGGTCTACCCGGTGCTGAAGCGTGCGACGCTCCTCGTCGAGGACGGCCAGCACGTCTCGGTCGGCGACCCGCTGCAGGTCGGCACGCTGGACCCCAAGGAGGTCATGCGCGTCATGGGCGCCCGCGAGGTGCAGCGCTACCTCGTCAGCGGCGTGCAGGACGTGTACCGCTCCCAGGGTGTGCCGATCCACGACAAGCACATCGAGGTCATCGTGCGCCAGATGCTCCGGAAGGTCACCGTGGTCGACCACGGCGACACCGGTCTGCTGCCCGGTGAGATGCTCGACGCGCGTCGCTACCAGGACGTCAACCGTGCGACCGTGGCCGAGGGCAAGCGCCCGGCGTCCGGCCGTCCGGAGCTGATGGGTATCACGAAGGCGTCGCTCGCGACCGAGTCGTGGCTGTCGGCCGCGTCCTTCCAGGAGACGACCCGCGTGCTCACGCAGGCCGCCATGGAGGGCAAGAGCGACCCGCTGGTCGGCCTCAAGGAGAACGTCATCATCGGAAAGCTGATCCCCGCGGGGACCGGTCTGCGCCGCTACCGCGACATCACGGTGGAGGCGACCGAGGAGGCCAAGAGCGAGCGCTACCCGAACCGGATCTTCGCATCCGACGGCGCGTACGCCGAGGGCGACTTCGGTTACGTCGACTTCGACGCGTTCTCGACCGACGACATCACCCCCGGCACTTACAACTGAGAGTGACGGACTGATCGTCTGACAGAAGGGCCCTGGATCTTCGTATCCGGGGCCCTTCTGCGTGCCCGGTCACCCGGGGTCGTTGAGCGAGGACGCCGAAAGCGCCCGAGACGAAACGGGGTCAGTGGAAGATGTGCGCCACGATGCTCGACGTGTAGCCGTTCGGGGAGAGGTTGGAGTACCGCGTGTCGATGAGCACGTCATCGCGCCAGAACAGGGTGCGCCCGTCGGTGACGGGGTACTTGGGGTCCGCCCATTCCTTCTCGCAGCGGGTGCCCTTGTCCGGCGTGTAGCAGCTGAAGCCGTCGGTCTTGACGAGGCCGTTCAGCATGTCCAGGGCCTCCCCGCGGTACTTGCGCGAGATCGTGGTGGTGATGTTCGTGGTGTCGGCCTTCGGATCCGCCCAGATGCAGATCAGGCTGCCGTCGGACTGCACACCGCTCGGCCCGTACACGGGGGAGTTCAACGGGGTGTCGCCGAGCTGCGAGAGCACGTCGGCGGACAGGATCGCCTTGCAGTCGGTCGGCAGGGCGATCGGGGTCGACGTCGGGCTGGGCGTGGGTGAGGTGCTGGCGCCGGGGGAGGGGCTCTTCGCCGGGTGCGCCGGATCGGATCCGGCCGCGGTGCCGCCTGCGGACGCGGACGGGCTCGAGGCCGTGCCGGGGGCCGTCGGGGTGCACGCGGCCAGCGCGGCGACGAGGGTGAGAGCGGCGAGGGCGACCGCGGCGCTGCGTGTCTTCATGGCGTCAGGATAGGGCCAGGGCTTCGCGGGTCCGGGCGGCGCTCCGGAGTAGCCTGGGGAGACCTGCGGAGCGACTCCGCAGGGAAGGGGGCGGCATGGCCGAGCAGCGCGTGGTGATCCTGGGAGAGGCGCGGGTCGACGAGATCCGTGACCCGGGCGGGGTGCGTGAGAGCGTGACCGGCGACGCCGTGGAGCTCGCGTCGGCTCTGCGCGGCCACGGCCTCGACGTGACCGTCGTGACGCCGCTCGCGGACGACGCCGACGGAGAACGGGTTCGTACCGCGCTGCACGATCGCGGGATCCGCCTCATCTCCGTCCCCGCGCCCGAGGGGACCCTGCGCCGCTCGATCGTGCGGGACCGCGCCGGCGCCGAGGTCGAGCTGCGCCGGGGCGAGGGCGCGTTCCCCGACACCCGCCGGTCACTGGCCGCGCAGACCGAGGCCGACGTGATCGTGGATCTCCGCGATCGCGGGATCACGACGGTCGCCGAGGCTCGCGACGAGGTGCTGGCGGCCCTCGGGCTGGCCGTCGCCGCGCCGGCGTCGCTCCCGCAGGAATCGGTGCTGCGGGAGGGCGACGCGGTCGAGGAGGCGGCCGGTGCCGCACCGTCGGAGCAGGCCGAAGCGGCGGGTGGCCACGGGGCCTCCGGCGATGCGCACGCCGACGGTGCGCCCGCCGATACCTCGGCGGAGAATCCGGCGGGTGTCGAAGCTCCGGGGCGCCCGCTGCTCCTGCCGGCGCCGATCGTCGCGGGAACGTACCGTCACTCCCCCGTCCAGCTCCTGCCCGCGCCGCCCGCGGCGCACGCACCGGCGCCCGACTGGCACGGACTCGAAGCCCGGATCGCGCGCGTCGCGACCTGACCCCGCCGATGCTCCCGGGCGCCCGGTGATCGACCGCGGGTGCGGGTCGGCGGCGACCAGACGCGTCCGCGGCGCAGAGCCCGGTCCGGTCAGCCGCGCGGCCCCCAGTGCGTCGGCGGGTGGGTGCGGCGCACGAGTCCGCGCAGCTCTTCGAGGGAGGCATCGGCGCCGAACGCCCCAACCGCCCGCGCCTGCACGAGCACGTTCCCGAGGGCGGTGGCCTCCACGGGGCCGGCCAGCACTGGAAGCCTCGCGCGGTCGGCCGTCGCCTGGCAGAGCAGGCGATTGAGGGATCCGCCCCCGATGAGATCGATCGCCTCGATCGGGGTGCCGGTGAGTGCGGATGCCGTCGACACCGCATCCGCGAACGCCTGCGCGATCGATTCGACGATCATGCGCACGAACTCCGCCCGCTCGGACGGCGGCTCGGCTCCCGCCGCACGCACGACCGCCGCGATGCGCGCGGGCATGTCGCCCGGACTGCTCAGCGACGGGTCGTTCGCGTCGAACAGCGGCACCTCCGGACCCGCGGCGGCGGCGTCGAGCAGCGCGGGCAGATCGATCGGCGCGCCGTCTTCGCCCTCCCAGGCGCGTACGGTCTCGCTGAGCAGCCACAGCCCGGTCACGTTGTGCAGGAAGCGGATCCGTCCGTCCACGCCGAGCTCGTGCGTGAAGCCGGCATCGCGTGCGGCGTCTGTGAGCACCGGCTCGCTGGTCTCGAGTCCGACCAGACCCCAGGTGCCGCAGGAGATGAACGCCGTGGACGGGGAGGCGAGGGGCGCGGCAGCGACCGCCGAGGCGGTGTCGTGCGAGCCGACCGCGACGACGGGCAGATCCGCGCCGACCCTCGCAGCGATGGCGGGAAGCAGGCGTTCGATCCGTGCGCCGGGATCGATCAGCGGCGGCAGCAGGGAGGGGCGGATGCCGATCCGCTCCGCGAGCGTGAGATCCCATTCCCGGTCGCGCACACCGAGGAGCCCCGTGGTCGAGGCGTTGGTGCGCTCGGCGACGCGGGCACCGGTGAGGCGGTGCGCGAGGAGGTCGGGGATGAGCAGCAGGGTCTCCGCCTCGGGGACGCGCTCGTCGGCTGCGAGCTGGTACAGAGAGGTGAAGGGCAGGAACTGCAGGCCGTTGCGGGCGTACAGCTCGGCGAACGGCATGCGCGCGTGCACGACGTCGGCCCCGTGCGCGCCGCGCTCGTCGCGATAGTGGAACGGCTCGGCCAGCAGCGCGTCGCCCCGCAGCAGGCCGTAGTCGACGGCCCAAGTGTCGATGCCGATGCTCTCGATCGCGGGCTCCCGGCGCACCGCCTCGGCGAGGCCCTCGACGACGTGCTCCACGAGCACCTCGAAGTCCCAGTGCAGACCGTCTGTGCGCCGGACAGGCCCGTTCGGGAAGCGCGCGACCTGCTCGAGTTCGAGCACGTCCGTCCCGACGCGGCCGATCATGACGCGCCCGCTGGTGGCGCCGAGATCGACCGCGGCGAAGGCGCGGGGGCGGCACGCGGCGTTCACAGGCCCGGCCCCTGCACCGAGTGCGCGGTCATCGCAGGAACGCGGCCGCGACGCCGGAGTCGACGGGGATGTGCAGGCCGGTGGTGCGGCTGAGTTCGGGGCCGGTGAGCACGTAGACCGCGTCCGCGACGTTCTCCGGCACGACCTCGCGCTTGAGGATCGTGCGGTTCGCGTAGAACTGGCCGAGGTCCTCCTCGGCGACGCCGTAGGTGGCGGCGCGGCTCGCGCCCCACCCGGAGGCGAAGATGCCGGATCCGCGCACGACGCCGTCGGGGTTGATGCCGTTCACCCGCACGCCGTGCTCGCCGAGCTCGACCGCGAGCAGCCGCACCTGATGGGCCTGATCGGCCTTCGTGGCCGAGTAGGCGATGTTGTTGGGTCCTGCGAAGACGCTGTTCTTCGAGGAGATGTAGACGATGTCTCCGCCGAGCTTCTGATCGATCAGGATCCGTGCCGCGGCCTGCGACACGAGGAAGGATCCCTTGGCCATCACGTCGTGCTGCAGATCCCAGTCCTTCTCCGTGGTCTCCAGCAGCGGCTTGGAGAGTGAGAGCCCGGCATTGTTGACGACGAGGTCGACGCCGCCGAACGCGAGCACGGCCTCGTCGAGAGCGGCCCGCACGGCATCGGCGTCGGCGACGTTCGCCGCGACGCCGATCGCGACGTCGGTGCCGCCGAGCTCGGCAGCCGCGGCCCGGGCCTTCACCAGGTCGAGGTCGGCGACGACCACGCACGCGCCCTCGGCCGCGAGGCGGGTCGCGATCGCCTTGCCGATGCCGCTCGCTGCACCGGTCACGAACGCGATCCGGCCCTGGTGGCTCTTCGGCTTCGGCATGCGCTGCAGTTTGGCCTCCTCGAGCGCCCAGTACTCGATGCGGAACTTCTCCGCGTCCGAGATGGGGGAGTACGTCGAAAGCGCCTCGGCGCCGCGCATCACGTTGATCGCGTTGAGGTAGAACTCGCCGGCCACGCGCGCGGTCTGCTTGTTCGCGCCGTAGGAGAACATGCCCACTCCGGGGACGAGCACGATGAGCGGGTCCGCGCCCCGGATCGCGGGCGACTCGGCGGTCGCGTGCGCGTCGTAGTAGGCCTGGTAGTCCGCGCGGTACGCCGCGTGCAGCTCGTGCAGGCGCGCGACCTGCTCCTCGGCCGTGGCGGTCGCGGGCAGGTCGAGGATGAGCGGCTTGACCTTGGTGCGCAGGAAGTGGTCGGGGCAGCTGGTGCCGAGCGCGGCGAGGGCCGGCGCCTTCTCGGAGGCGAGGAAGTCGAGCACCGCCTCGGTGTCGGTGAAGTGGCCGACCATGGGCTTGTCGGTCGAGGCGATGCCGCGGACCGTCGCGGCGAGGGCAGCGGCGCGGTCGCGGCGCTCGGCGGCGGGAAGCGCCTCGAACCCGGCCCGGACGCCGCCGAACGGCTGGGCCTTGCCGTGCTCGGCGATGTGGGCCGCGGCGGTCTCGATGATCCAGAGCGAGTTCGCCTCGGTCTCCTCGGAGGTGTCGCCCCATGCGGTGATGCCGTGCCCGCCCAGGATGCAGCCGATCGCGTCGGGGTTCTCCGCCTTGATCTGTGCGATGTCCAGGCCGAGCTGGAATCCGGGGCGCCGCCACGGCACCCACGCGACCCTGCCGCCGAAGATCTCCGCGGTGAGCGCCTCCCCGTCGGCCGCGGTCGCGATCGCGATGCCGCTGTCGGGGTGCAGGTGGTCCACGTGTGCGGCGTCGATGAGCCCGTGCATCGCGGTGTCGATCGACGGGGCCGCCCCGCCCTTCCCGTGCAGGCAGTAGTCGAACGCGGCGACCATCTCGTCCTCGCGGTCCACTCCGGGGTACACGTCCTGCAGCGCACGCAGACGGTCCAGGCGGAGCACCGCCAGGCCCTGCTCGGTGAGCGTGCCCAGGTCGCCGCCCGAACCCTTCACCCACAGGAGCTCGACGGGCTGCCCCGTGACGGGATCCGTGTCGGTGCCCTTCGCGGAGGTGTTCCCGCCCGCGTAGTTCGTGTTCTTCGGGTCGGCGCCCAGGCGGTTGCTGCGCTCGATGAGTGCGGCGGCGGTGGGGGTGGTCATGTCGGTTCCTTGGTTGCGGTGATCGTGCGAGGGGTCGGGACGCAGCAGGGGAGCGCTCAGGCGCCCCAGCCGGCCTGGGCGCCGCCGACGCGTTCGGCGGCGATCTTCTCGAGATAGCCCGAGGCTCCGAAAGCCGCCATCGGGTCGGCGGGCAGGCCGCGCTCTTCGCGCCAGGCGGCGAGGGCAGGACGGACGTCCGTGTAGAACGCGTCCATGAGTACGGCGTTCGCCGCCAGCACGTCGTTCGCGCGCTGCGCGGCGGCCAGCGCCTCGCGGTCGATCAGCAGCGCGCGCGCCGTCATCTCCTGGACGTTCAGCACCGAGCGGATCTGTCCGGGGACCTTCGCCTCGATGTTGTGGCACTGGTCGAGCATGAACGCGACGTCGGGGTTGTTCAGGCCACCGCCGCGGATCACCTCGGCGAGGATGCGGAACAGCTGGAACGGATCCGCCGCCCCGACGATGAGGTCGTCGTCGGCGTAGAAGCGCGAGTTGAAGTCGAACGAGCCGAGCTTGCCGAGGCGCAGCAGCTGCATCACGATGAACTCGATGTTGGTGCCGGGGGCGTGGTGGCCGGTGTCCAGGCACACCATCGCCCGGTCGCCGAGGGCGGACACCTGCGCGTAGCTCGTCCCCCAGTCCGGGACGTCGGTGTGGTAGAACGATGGCTCGAAGAACTTGTACTCCAGGACCAGGCGCTGCTCGTCGCCGAGGCGCGCGTAGATCTGCTGCAGCGAATCCTGCAGTCGGTCCTGCCGGGAGCGCATGTCGTTCTGCCCGGGATAGTTGGATCCCTCGGCGAGCCAGATCTTCAGATCCCGGGATCCGGTCGCGTGCATCACGTCGATGCAGGCGAGGTGGTGATCGATCGCCTTCTGCCGGATCCGGTCGTCCTCGTGCGCGAGGGCGCCGAACTTGTAGTCCTCGTCCTGGAACGTGTTGGAGTTGACTGTGCCCAGGGTGACGCCGTGATCCTCCGCGTGCCGACGCAGGTCTTCGAAGGAGTCCACGAGGTCCCAGGGGATGTGCAGCGCGACGGTCGGCGCGAGCGCCGTGTGCGCGTGCACCTGGGCGGCGTCGGCGATCTTCTCGAACGGGTCGCGCGGCGTGCCCGGGGTGCCGAACACGCGGAAGCGCGTGCCGGAGTTGCCGAACGCCCAGCTGGGCAGCTCGATCGCCTGCTTCTCGAGTTCGGCGAGGATCTCTGGGGAGAGCGTGGTCATGATGCGGTGCTTTCTTCGATGCGAGTGGCGCGGAGGGGGTGCGTGCCAGGGGTGAGCTCGGTGGGTCCTTCCAAGACCCAGCCCCGGGGCAGGGCGACGTCGGCCGTGACTCCGAACGGGACCTCGACCGTGAGATCCGCGCCGGCGGCGTCGCGGCGCCAGTCCACCGCGATCCGTCCGGCCGGGGCGTCCACGTGCGCCCGGCAGTGATCGAGTACGCCGTCGAGGTCGGGGGCGATGCGTGTGCGTCGATACCCGGGCTCGATGAGCTCGATCCCCGCGACGCGTCGCATCATCCAGTCGACGACGCAGCCGAAGGCGTAGTGGTTCATCGACATCCGCTCGACCGTGCCGTCCTCGTGCACGGCCTTCCACGCCTCCCAGATGGTGGTGGCGCCATGGTCGACCTCGTACAGCCAGGAGGGTGCCGTGTCCTGCACCAGCAGTGCCCGTGCGAGGTCGGCGTGCCCCTCGTTCCACAGCACGTCGAGCAGGAACGGGACGGAGACGAAGCCGGTGTCCAGGTGCACCCCCGCCTCATGCACGAGCTCGACGAGCCGGGCGACGACGCGCGGGCGGAGCTCATCGGGTACGGCGTCGAATGCGAGGGCGAGCACGGCGATGCCCTGCATGTCCGGCCCGATCCGGCCGTCGTCGCCCACGTACTCGGCGGCGAAGGCGGCGCGCACCGCGGCGACGTGCTCCCTCGCCTGAGCGGCGGTGGCCGCATCGCCGAGCGCCTCCGCAGAAGCGGCGTAGAGATCCAGAGAGCGGATCTGGAACAGCGGACCCGTGAGTTCGGCGGTCAGCTGCGGCGCCAGCATGATGGCCGCGAACTCATCGAGGCCTTCCGCCTCGGGACGGGATCCGTCCAGAGTCGACGGCGCGAGCCAGTCGCCGAAATTCATGCGCCCGTTCCAGAGCAGCCGCTGCCGGGCCAGGCGCTCCGCGGAGAGCGTCGCAGGATCCAGGTGCGCCGGCAGCGCGGCGGCGGCGTCGGCCGTCTGGTGCTCGACCCAGGCGCGCATGGCGTCGATGTTGTCCCGCAGGAAGCGGGGATCGCCGTAGTGGCGGTACAGCTCCCACGGGGCGATCGTGATCGCGTCGCTCCAGCCGGCCGAGTCGCTGATGTCGGCCACGCCGTCGCCCAGGAGGCCCGGAGCGTCCAGCGCCGGCGGCATCGGCACGATGATCGGCACGATGCCGTCGTGAGCGGCCTGGTCGACGCGGACGTTGCGCAGCCAGCGGTCGAGGAACGAGGCCACGCCCATGAGGGTCGCCGCGGTCGGCGTGAAGATCTGCAGGTCGCCGGTCCATCCGGCGCGCTCGCGCTGCGGGCAGTCGGTCGGCACTGCCAGGAAGTTGGAGCGCTGCGACCACACGGTGTTCTCCACCAGGCGATCCAGGCGCGGGTGGGAGGACGAGAACGAGGCGGTCTGATCGAGGTCATTGGCGATGACGACGGCCGTGAAGTCCTCGGGCAGAGGCGTGCCGGGGTATCCGATCAGCTTGACGTAGCGGAACCCGTGGAAGGTGAACAGCGGCTCCCATTCCTCGCCGTCCGGGTGGCCGGCCAGCACGTACTCGTCGGCCTGGTCCTTGTTCACCCCGATGATGTTGTCGAGGAAGTTGCCCTCCGCATCGACCACCTCGGTGTGCTCGAGGCGGACGACGGAGCCGCGCTCGCCGCGGACCCGCATGCGCACCCGGCCGGCCATGACCTGGCCGAAGTCGATCACGGTCTCGCCCGTGGGGGTGGTCAGCACGCGCTGCGCCGGCAGCTCGCGCACGCGGCGGATCGGCTCGCCCACGAAGGGCACGAGAGGCACGGTGACGGGGACGAGCGCGCACGGCGTCCACGTCCCGACGAGCTCGGCACCGGCCGACGGGGCATCCCAGCCGGGCACCTCGGCGCGGGCGTCGTGGCGCTCGCCGATGAAGATGTCCGACCAGTCGATCGGGCCGCGGGAGCTGCGCACCGAGGAGTCCGGGCGGATCAGGCGCCGGGTGCCGTCGGGGAGGTCGATCTCCAGTCGCCAGGTAGCGCGAAGGATATCGCCGTACTGGGCGCTGCGCCCGAGGATGGAGATCCGCCCGGCGTACCAGCCGTCGCCCAGGATCACGCCGAGGACGTTGGCCCCTTCGCTCAGCAGCGAGGTCACATCGTGCGTCATCACGGAGATCTCATGCTGATAGCTCTCATAGCCCGGCGCCAGCAGCCCGTCCCCGACCGGGCGGCCGTTGAGCGACGGCTGGTGCACGCCCTGGCTGCTGATACGCAGACGTGCCGACACCGGCGCGGCGGGCAGATCGAACTCCTGCCGCAGATGCCGTGGCGGGTGCAGGCGCTCGCCGGGCGGCGTCACATCCTCGGCAGGGGCGAACGTCTCCGGACCGATCGCGAGCGGTCCCTCGGCGAGCACGCGCTCCTGCTCGGGCTCGGCCCACGGCGCGTCCCACTCAGCGAGGCCGATGCCGAAGCCGGCCGATGATTCGACCACGCCGCCGTCGGCGTCGCGCACGGCGAGCTGCCAGCGGTAGTCCGTGCCGGAGGCGCCGACGAAACCGTCGGGTTCGAGGGCGAACTCGTCCGATTCGATCCATCCGGAGTCGTGCACGAGCTCGCCGTCAGCGGAGGCGATGCGGATCCGGTGGGTGCGAGGCGCGGAACCCGCTTCCTCCGCACGCACCCGCCAGGTGAGCCGCGGGGTGGCGCGGCGCAGTGCGAGCGGGTTCTCGAGGTGATCTGCGCGGAGGTCGGACAGGACGAGAGGCATCGACGGGGCTCCTTTGCTCTGAATCGATTCAAAGTCTGAGGTCGACGATACGACCTCGCCAGTGCGTCGTCAAGTGACCCATAACTGCGCGGTGAACGCCCCGCAAATCAGATCCGGCGTCGGGCTTGTGAATCGATTCAAAGCTTGCTAGCGTGCAAGCACCCCGGATCCGCAGCGCCTGCCCGGCCGCCGCATTCCGCATCGCTCACGTTCAAAGGAGAACCATGACCGTCGCAGCCCCCGCCGTCCGCCGCCCGAACCCCTGGTGGGTCGGCATCGTATGCGGTATGGCGTCGTACATCGATGCCGCCACGATCGTCTCGACCGGCATCGCCCTCGTGATCTATCAGCACACGATCGGCCTCACCCCGGATCAGATCGGCATCCTGTCCGGAATGCTCACACTCTCCATCGCGATCGGCGCGATCTTCGGCGGCAGGCTCGGTGACGCGCTCGGCCGGCGCACCGTCTTCCTCGTCACGATGCTCATCGTGATCGTCGGCATCGCCCTGCTGGTGTTCGGGGCGTCGTTCCCCGCGCTGCTCGCCGGCGTGGTCCTCGCAGGCCTCGGAACCGGCGCCGATCTGCCCGTGTCGCTCTCGACCATCTCGGAGGCCGCCACGGAGAAGAACCGCGGCGCGATCATCGGGTTCTCCAACATCCTCTGGGTCGTCGGGATCCTCGGGACGATCGTGATCGCGACGTTCGCGGGCGGTCTCGGGCGTCTCGGCGGTCAGCTGCTGTTCGGTCAGGTCGGGATCGTCGCCGCACTCGTCTTCCTCGCGCGGCTCACGATCCCGGAGTCGCCGTTCTGGCTGGCGGCGCGCGATGAGCGTCGTCGTGGTGTCGTGACCGTGCGGGCCGACCGCGCCTCGGTGCGCGACCTGCTGCGCAAGCCCTATGTCGGTCCGTTCGTCGCGTTGCTGATCTTCTACGCGCTCACCAACGTCGGCGCCAACACCGGCGGCCAGTTCGGCACCTACCTGGCGGTCAATGTCGCGGGCATCCCCGTCCAGCTGAACTCCGCGATCGGCCTGGCGTCGTTCCCGATCGGTCTGCTCGCAGGCCTCTGGTTCATGCGCATCGTCGATGGCAAGCGCCGGATGACCTACTTCGTCTTCGGAGCGGTCGTGCTTCTTCTCGGGTATCTGACGCCCGCGGTCCTCGGCTTCAGCCTGCCCACGATCATCGCCATGAACCTGTTCATGGGCATCGGCGGCGCCTTCGCGTTCGAGGGCATCATGAAGGTGTGGACGCAGGAGTCGTTCCCGACCCTGCTGCGCACGACGGCGCAGGGCGCCGTCATCGCGATCGCCCGGGTCGTCGCGGCGCTGCTCGCCTTCGTCACCCCCGCCCTCATCGCCGTCAGCCCGCAGGGACTGTACGCCGTGCTGAGCGGGGTCGTGGCCATCGGTCTCGTCGTGGCCTGGTTCGCCTTCCGTCGCGCGGGCGAGAGCCAGTTCGTCACGGAGTCGCTGCCCACCGTCGTCGTCGAGGCGGAGGCCGAGGCCGCTGCCCCGATCGAATCCTGACCGTTCGACCACACGCCTGACCACGATCCGGAAGGACCGAGATGCACGCCCCTCTCCACCAGGCCGACTTCCTCACCGCGGGGGCTCCGCGCGAGGCCGCGATCCGCTTCCGGCGGGCCGTTGCTCCCGCCCAGCCGCGCGACGCCGTCGCCTCCGCACGTCTCAGCGCCACGGCGCTGGGCGTGTATGAAGCGCGGCTCGACGGTGCACCGGTCTCGGACTCCGTGCTCGACCCCGGCTGGAACGCGTACGAGTGGCGACTCCCGTTCCAGAGCTGGGATGTGACGCAGGCGGTGCGCGGCGGATCCGGGGATCTCTCCCTCGAGGTTCTGCTGGGCAACGGCTGGTACCGCGGTGATCTCGGGTTCGAGGGAGCGAACGCGAACTACGGGGAGGAGATCGCCGTCGCGCTCGCCCTGGAGCTCGTCTTCGATGACGGCACCGTCCAGACCATCGTGACCGATCCGGAATGGACGGCCGAGACCTCCGAGGTGCTGCGCAACTCGCTCTACAACGGCGAGAGCATCGATGCGCGCCTTCGTGGCGTGCCGGGGGAGACGCTGACCGTTCAGACGGTCGAGGTGGACCGATCCCGGCTCATCGCGCAGGCGGGTCCGCCCGTGAAGAGGCAGGAGACACTGCGCCCGGAGCGCATCTGGGCCTCGCCGTCTGGCCGCACGCTCGTCGACTTCGGCCAGAACCTGGTGGGCTGGGTGCGGGTGACGGTGCACGGGCCGAGCGGCGCCGTGGTCGTGCTGCGGCATGCCGAGGTGCTCGAGGACGGCGAGCTGGGTACACGTCCGCTGCGCGCCGCGCAGGCCACCGACGTGTTCGTCCTGTCCGGTGGGCAGGACGTGTTCGAGCCGACGCTGACCTTCCACGGCTTCCGCTACGTCGAGGTCGCGGGCTGGCCGGGGGAGCTGCGTGCCGAGGATCTGGAGGCCGTGGTGGTCCACTCCGACATGCGCCGAACCGGATTCTTCGAGTGCTCGGAGCCGCTCGTGAACCAGCTCGTGCAGAACTCGGTGTGGGGGCAGAAGGGCAACTTCCTCAGCGTGCCGACCGACTGCCCGCAGCGCGACGAGCGCCTGGGCTGGACGGGTGACATCGCCGCCTACGCGGCGTCGGCGTCGTTCCAGTTCGACACCTCCGACTTCCTGCACGACTGGCTCGAGGACCTGCACGCCGAGGCGCGCAACTCCCCGGCCGGGATCGTCCCGATCGTCGTGCCCGACGTGCTGAAGTACGCGCACTTCGGCGAGGACTTCGCGTTCCCGGAGCTGGGCGCGACAGCGATCTGGGGGGACGCCGCGGTGTGGGTGCCGGAGGCGCTGTGGCGCGCCTACGGCGACCGCGAGCGACTGGCGGCGCACTATCCGGCGATGGTGCTGCACCTCGAGTCCGTCGAGCGGGTGCTCTCGCCGACCGGCCTGTGGGATCAGGGCTTCCAGTTCGGCGACTGGCTGGACCCGGACGCTCCGCCGGAGAATCCCGCCGCGGCGAAGGCGGATCCGCATGTCGTCGCCACCGCGTGCCTTTACCGCTCGGCCGCGTTCACCGCGGAGGCGGCGGGAATCCTGGGTCGTACCGAAGAAGCCCGGCGCTGGCAGGCGCTGGCGGATCGGGTGCGCACGGCGTTCCAGGAGCACTACGTCGAGGACGGCCGGGTGCGCTCCGACTGCGTCACGGTCTACGCCTTGGCGATCTGCTTCGGGCTGCTGGAGGACGCAGCCCGCGAGAAGGCCGCGGATCGCCTGGCCGAGCTCGTGCGCGCCGGCGGCTATCGCGTCACCACCGGGTTCGCCGGCACGCCGTTCGTCACCTGGGCTCTGTCCGAGACCGGGCACGTGGAGGACGCCTACCGGCTGCTGCTCGAGACGGAGAACCCCTCCTGGCTCTACCCCGTGACGATGGGCGCGACCACCGTATGGGAGCGGTGGGACTCGATGCTGCCGGACGGATCCATCAACCCGGGCGAGATGACGAGCTTCAACCACTACGCGCTCGGCGCCGTCGTCGACTGGGTCCATCAGGTGGTGGGCGGCATCCGCCCGGCGGAGCCCGGCTATGCGAAGCTGCGCATCGAGCCGGTTCCCGGGCCGGGCATCACCTGGGCGCGCACGCGCTACGACGCCGCCGCGGGCGAGATCGCCGTGCACTGGCGCACCGAAGACGACGGATTCGTGCTCGAGGCCCGGATCCCGGAGGGCGTGCCCGCGGAGATCGTCCTGCCCGACGGATCGACGCACGACGTCGTCGGAGGCGAGCACCGCTTCGTCGCATGAAGGCGGCCGCGCCCGGAGGTCCCGGGCGCGGCTCGGCCCATGCCCTAGGCTCGCTGTGCGGGAGAGGGGACGGCGATGGTCGTGAGCGTCCGGGAAGTGGCCGAGGACGCCGGCGTGTCGGTCGGCACGGTGTCGAACGTCCTGAACCGTCCGGAGCGGGTCGCCGCCGAGACCGTGACGCGCGTCCAGGCCTCGATCGCGCGCCTCGGATATGTGCGCAACGACGCGGCCCGGCAGCTGCGAGCCGGACGCAGCCGTACCATCGGGCTCGTCGTGCTCGACATCCGCAACCCCTTCTTCGCCGAAGTCGTCCGCGGCGCCGAGCAGCGCGCCGACCAGCACGGGATGTCGGTGCTCGTCGCGAACAGCGACGAGAGCGCACGCCGTGAGGCCATGCTCTTGGATCTGTTCGAGGAGCAGAGGGTGGCAGGGGTGCTCATCACGCCGGTCGCCGAGGCGCTGCCGCGGCTGCAGCAGATGCGCGATCGCGGCACCCTCAGCGTCCTCGTCGACCGCGAATCGCGCGATCCCGGGTTCTCCTCCGTCGCCGTGGATGACGTCGAGGGCGGGCGGATCGCTGCCGCGCACCTGCTGGAGGGTGGACGCCGCCGGCTCGCGTTCGTCGGCGGACCGGTCTCGCTGCGACAGGTCTCGGACCGCCTGAGCGGAGCGCAGGCCGTGGCGGCCGCGGCCGGAGTGGGACTGGAGTTCATGGCGACGGAGGCGCTCACCGTGGAGGAGGGGCGTCGTGCGGGCAGATTGCTCATGGAGCGCCCCGCAGCGGAGCGCCCGGATGCGGTGTTCGCGGCGAACGACCTGGTGGCGCTGGGCATGCTGCAGAGCCTGGTGATGGCCCGGGAATCGCGCGTCCCGGAGGACATCGCACTCATCGGATACGACGACATCGACTTCGCTGAAGCCGCGGTGATCCCGCTGAGCTCGATCCGCCAGCCCGCCGAACTCATCGGATCCACGGCGGTCGACCTTCTGCTCGGTGTGTCCGAGGGGGGCGAAGCGGCCGCTGAACGTGTGCTGTACCGGCCGGAACTCGTCGCCCGCGCGTCGACGCTGGGCGCCTGAACGCGGGCTCTAGGGCGGCTCCGGCCGCTCGATTTCTCGTGGCCGGATCCGCCGGGTATGCTTGATCTTCGCGCCCCCGGTCGGCTGGAAAAGCGGGACGGGCGTGCATTGGCAAGTTGCCCGAGCGGCCAAAGGGAGCTGACTGTAAATCAGCCGCGTCATGCTTCGGGGGTTCGAATCCCTCACTTGCCACACACCACGAAGGGCCCCCGCGAGGCGGGGGCCCTTCGTCGTTCGCGGATCCCTCAGCGCTGGGCGGTCTTCGGTGTGCGGTTCTCCGCACTGACCATCCAGGAGAGCTGCTCGATCCGCTCCAGGATCGTGTGCAGGATGTCGGCCGTGGTGGGGTCCTCCTCGTCGACCTGGTCGTGCACGTCCCGGCAGGTCGCCGCGACGCCGTCGAGTCGTTCCGTCATGAGGTCGATCGCGTCGCTGGTCGCGATCTCTCCCTGGGGGCATTCGGGCAGCGATGTCGTCTCGGCGACCACGTCGCTGCGGCCGTCGGGCAAGGCGTGGAGGGCGCGCATGCGCTCGGCGACCGTGTCGGCGAACGCACGGCTCGCGTCGATGATCTCGTCGAGCTGCAGGTGGGTGTCCCGGAAGTTGGTGCCGACGACGTTCCAGTGCACTTGCTTGCCCTGCAGGGACAGTTCGATGAGATCGACGAGCACGCGCTGCATGTCGTCGCTCAGCGTCTGGGACGCCGTGAAGCCCTTCTCGGCGTTCTCCTCAGCGGTGCGCTGCGCGCCGCGCGCGGGCTTGCGACGGTTCTTCGTGGCGGTCGATGCCTGGGGGCTCATGGGACTCCTCACTGTCACGGCGGCGCGGCATCCGCGCGCCCGTCTGCTCATACGCCCCGCACGCTAACCGGACGCGTGCGGGAGCGGTAAGGGCTTGCGCCTCGCCACCGTGAGCATTAGGGCAACGGACGACCGTTCCCCGGAGCGGCGCGCACGCGCTACCGGACTTCGATGGCACCGTCAAGCCCCTCGGCGCCGAGGCGGGCGATGTCTACATTCGACGCTGTCAGCAACAATGCGCTCCCGGCGCATGCGGGGTCCCCCAGGCCTACGGGTCGCCCGCCAAGCCGCGGAACGCTGAGGGGTCCGGCCGGGTTCGCCTCCGGTCGGACCCCTCTTGCCGAGCGCGCGATCTGACTGCACCCTTCGATCGAGCTCCGCTTCGAGTTCGCCGTTCTCCGCATGCGAAGCGGTCCCGGGCGCGAGTTCCGAGCCCTGCCGGACATGTGCTTCTTAGACTGGTCCTCATGCGTGCGCTCACCGAAGACCAGATCCGGGCGTCGTTCCGCAACGTCGAGCCCGACGAGGCCGCCGAGATCGCGATGCCGCACGACCTGCTGCTCGCCGAGTGGGATTACCTCGACTTCTTCGCATGGCGGGATCCGATCGCATCCCGCAGCGGCTACATCGTCATCGAGCAGGCCGGTGAGCCCGTCGGGATCGTGCTGCGCGCGGCGGATCCGTCCCGGGTGCGCTCCGGCATGTGCAACCTCTGCCACACGATGCAGCCCGGCAACCAGGTCGCCCTGTTCGCTGCTCGCCGCGCAGGGGAGGAGGGACGCAAGGGATCCGTCGTGGGCACCTACATCTGCGCCGACCTCTCCTGCCATGAGAGCGTGCGGATCGTGCCACCACTCGCGCCCAACGAGATCCGCGCGGATCAGCACGCCGACCGGCGCCTGGATGGCACGCATCGGCGCGTGTACTCCTTCGTCGCCTCCGTGCTCGGCGACGCCTGACACCGGCGCGACCCGGGTGCGGCGCTGAGCCTCAGGTTCATGATGTTTGAGACTCCGTGCCACACACGGGCGGTGCCGCGGGTAGGCTGGACGCGCGGCTCACGGCCGCACGATCGCCGTTGATCTCGAAGGAGCACCATGTCCGAGCCCTTGCTCTACCGCGTCGAGGACGGCCTGGCCCGCATCACTCTGAACCGGCCGCAGCGACTGAATGCCTTCAATGCCGAGCTCGCGCACGCGTGGGCCGATGCGACGGCCGCCGCCGTGGGCGACAGCGCGGTGGGCGCGATCCTGATCGAGGGCGAGGGGCGTGCGTTCTGCGCGGGCGGCGACGTCATCGACATGGCCACGGGCATGGGTGGGCGTGAGGAGATCGAGCGGCTCGCGCAGGTCATCCACGCCGGCATCACGTCGCTGGCGACGTCCTCGGTGCCCGTCGTCGCAGCCGCACACGGCACCACCGCCGGCGGAGGGCTGGGGATCCTGCTCGCGAGCGACTACGCCGTCGTCGGATCCGATTCGCGCTTCGGCAGCCTGTACGCCAACGTCGGGCTCACCCCCGACCTCTCCGTCAGCGCCCAGCTGGCGGCCGCGGTCGGTCAGCGCCGTGCGCTGCAGCTCCTGCTCACCGATCGCATGCTCTCCGCGGCCGAGGCGATCGAATGGGGCATCGCTGCGGAGGCCGTCGGCGAGGGTGACGCCGAGGCGATCGCTGCCGCGGTGCGCACCCGGGCCGAGGAGGTCGCGCGGTTCTGGCTCGCGGGCGCTTTCGGCGCGTACGGACAGGCGAAGCGCCTGATCCGCTCCCGCCCGGAGCGCACGTTCCCGGAGCAGCTGGATGAGGAGGCTCGCACGATCGCCGACGCGTTCGGAGGATCCGAGGCGCAGGGGCTGATCGCGGCGTTCGCGCAGCGGTCCTCCGGACGCTGACGGTCACGCCGGCCCGGCGTGACGCGGGCCGTCCCGCATCGCATCCGCCTGCACAGGGTCCCGCGGAGACGAGTTCTCCCCTGATCGTGCATCGCCCGCTGAAGGCGCGACATCGCGTGCGAGGATGAGAGCACGACAGACGGGGGACCCCATGGCGAACACGACGACGGCCAAATCCGGGCCGAACACTTCACTGCTCATCCGAGGAGCGATCTGGATCGCGATCGGAGCCCTCATCGCCGCCGCCCTGGTGTGCGTCGTGTGGGTGCTCATCGGCGATCAGCAGGGCCTGATCGGACGGGCGTTCCTCACGATCGTGCTGCTCGCCGGGTTCGCGGCAATCGCGATCCTCGAGGCCAGTCTCGCGCCGAACCGACAGGACTGGCTCGCGCTGCTCAGCATGATCACCTGGATCGTGGCGCTGCTGGTCGGCGCGGTGAAGATCTGGCTGCCCGATGACAGCTACTTCGGCGGCGTGGAGCGCTTCTTCCAGCTGATCCTGGTGGTGGGGATCCTGCAGCTCGCGCTGCTGCACGTACGGCTGTTCCAGAAGGCTGCGGCCCGTCACGAGACCGCGTTCACCCGGGGGATCGTCTGGGTGACGTACGCGTTCCTCGCGTCTCTGGTCGCGATGCTGGTGTTCTACCTGACCTTCCCGCACACGTTCGACTACCAGGAGTTGTACTGGCGGATCGTCGTCGCCCTCACGATCCTCACCGCGGTCGGCACGATGCTGATCCCGCTGCTCAACGCGTTGTTCGCCCCGAAGCGGCCCGCGCCCGGCGCACCGGCCCTCGTGGCCTACGCCGCCCCGGCCGCCGTCGCGTACCCGGCGGCCGAGCCGCAGTCGTGGCCCACCTATGCCGACGGGCGCACGCCCCTGCCATTCTTCGCGGACGGCAGCCCCGATTGGAACGCGTACTACACGGGCGTGCCTTCGCCGGGAGCGACGATCCCGGGTCAGCCGGCCGCGGCGACCCCGCCGGCGGCCGCTGTGCCGACTCCGCCCCAGCCCGTCATGCCCGCGCAGTCCGCGGCCGAGGCCGCCGCGGCAGCCCCTGACTCCATCACGGGTGGCCACGGCCTGACGGGCGCACTGCACGCGGAGACTGCGGCGGCCGAGACGGATCCGGCTGCTCCGCCGGCGACTCCGGCGACTCCGGCGTTCCCGCCCGCCCCACCCGCTCCGTCTGCCGGGTCGACGCCGCCGGCCGCCTCGTGACCGCCGTCGAACTCCGCGATCTCGCGATCGACGTCGCCCGCGAGGCGGGGGAGTTGGCTCGACGTCGGCGGGCCGAAGGTGTGTCGATCGCGGCGAGCAAGTCGACGCTGGCTGACATCGTGACCGAGGCGGACCGCGAGGTGGAGGCGCTGATCCGCGCGCGCCTGGATGCCGAGCGTCCGGGGGACGGATTCCTCGGCGAGGAGACCGGCGGTGGCGACGGGACCACGGGCATCACCTGGGTCGTCGATCCGATCGACGGGACGGTCAACTACGCATCGGGGATCCCGCTGTACGCAGTGAGCATCGCCGTCGTCGAGGGCGGCAGCGACCCCGATCGCTGGACGGCGCTCGCCGGCGTCGTGCAGTCGCCGGTGCTGGGGGAGACGTTCTCCGCGGTTCGCGGTGAGGGTGCGTACCTGAACGGCGAGCGTCTCCGCATCGCCGAGCCCGGGGCCGCCGGCGCCCTGCTCGCCACGGGATTCGGGTACGACCCGGGCACCCACGCGGGCGACCTCGCCACGGTCGGCCGGGTCATGCCCGTGGCCCGCGACCTTCGTCGCGGGGGCAGCGCCGCGACCGATCTCGCATATGTGGCGGCGGGGCGCCTCGACGGCTACTTCGAGCGCGGCCTGAGTCCGTGGGACTTCGCCGCGGGAGCGCTTCTCGTGCAGGAGGCAGGCGGAGTTTTCGCCCGCCCGGAAGGGCCCGATGTCGCACGCCGCCTGAACCTCGCCGGCAGCGTGGATCTCGTCGCGGAGCTGCAGAGACGGATCCTCGAACCTCGCTGAGATGGGCCTCTGCGGACGCGGACACGCCCGTGTGACGGCAGGGTCGCCTCGATTCGGCCACGCGCCGATTCTTTGGTATTCTCGTCTGGTTGCCCTCTGAGGGCAGCACGCCCCGATAGCTCAGTGGCAGAGCACTTCCATGGTAAGGAAGGGGTCGTCAGTTCAATCCTGACTCGGGGCTCGCAGTATCCATCGGATGCCGTGCGGCAGGGTAGCTCAGTTGGTGAGAGCGCACGACTCATAATCGTGAGGTCGCGGGTTCAAGCCCCGCTCCTGCTACAGATCGAGACCCCCGGATTTCCGGGGGTTTTCTCGTACCGGGCCACGCGGCTTGCTGCGTGTGGAGGGCTGATCGCGCTAGAGGGAGACCACGCCGGCTGCGCCGTCGACGGTCACCTCATCCCCGGTCGAGATCAGTTCGGTCGCGCGGGCGACGCCGACGACCGCGGGGATGCCGTACTCGCGGGCGACAACCGCGCCGTGGCTGTTCGCGCCGCCCATCTCCATGACCAATCCGCCTGCAGTGAGGAACAGCGGGGTCCACCCGGGGTCTGTCGACGGCGCGACGAGGATCTCTCCCGGCTGCAGCTCGGCGCCGACCGGATCCAGGATGACGCGGACGATCCCCGTGACCGTTCCTGCCGATGCGGGTGTGCCGCGCAGCGCGCCCTCCGTGGCTGCTGCGGCGGTGCCGACCGCCTCGGGCTCGGTCCCATCCGACAGCAGCACGCGCGGCACATGCCTGCGCTGCAGTTCGGTGTCGTAGCGGGCGCGACGCTCGTGGATCACGGTGCGTAGATCGTCGCCTGCGGCGACGCCTTTCGTCTCCTCGAAGTCGAGGAAGAACACATCCTGAGGGTTCGCGAGCGCGCCCGTCGCCGCGAGCTCCCGCCCGATCCCGAGCATCGTCTCGCGCGCCCGCCGCAGCGCCAGGACCACCAGATACTTCGGTGCTTCCCGCATCCCCACCAGTGCCCGCGCCCGCCGCAGGCAGCTGCGCGCGACGCGGGCGCGAATCCGCCGGTGCGGGCGCGCACGACGGTACAGCGTCTCGATCATGGCTGTGGCCTCGGCTGCGCCCTCGGCGAAGTGCTGGGCCGGGGTGTCCGCGTCTGCACCGAGGCGGAGATAGCCGGACAGTACGCCGAACAAGTGCGCGGGATCGTCGGCCCATCGCGGCATCCCCAGGTCGATCTCGGCGACCGCGCGATGTCCGTAGCGATCGAGGAAGGCGGCCATCGCGTGCTGCAGCACGGGCGGCAGCACGCTCTCGAGGAACCCGTCGGCGAGTTCTCGCGCGGAGCCGGTCTCCAGAGCGACGGCCGAGTCGGCGTCAGCACGCGCGCGCACGGCAAGTTCCCACAGGTCGAGATCCATCTGCGTCGTCACGTTGTCCGGTGCACTGCGCAGCACCGCCTGGATGTCGCCGGGCCGGATCGCCGGGCCCAGCAGACGCTGTGCGACGCCCAGCATCGCGAAGCCGGCGGCGGCACCCGGAAGGCTGCGCGGTGCGTACGGCATCGCCCGGAAGATGAGGTCGACGACGCCGTCGACACGGTCCGCGATCGTGCCCGCTGGGGCGTCGAACGCGCGCACCTCGGCCTCGAGACGGCGCACGCGACGCTGTGCCGCGCGCGGTTCGGCGAGCGCCTGTGCGAACACGAACGGAGCGCGGATGCGGGTGGCGGCATGGAGGAACGCGCGCAGGAAGCGCCGTCGCGATCCGGGAACGACGGCGAAACGCGGATCCTCGAACAGGCCCCGCAGCACGACCGCAGACCGCGCCTCCATGACGTCGAGGGCCCGCGGGAAGATCGCGCGCCCCGCCGCAGAGCGGACAATCGGGGTCGCGTCGACGAACAGGCGATCTCCGCCCACGGCGAGGCCTCCGGGGCCGTCGGCGATCCGCGCCGGACGGCGGCCGATGAGATCCAGAAAGCCGGCACCGATCACGCGGAACGCCGCGATCCCCATCGGTGTGATCGGCCGGTGCAGGCCTTGGGCGAGGCTGATGCAGAAGAATGCGCGGATCTCATCCGGCGGCTTGGGCGCATCGCGCACCGGAACCGGATACAGGGTCGTGATCGGCCGCGACTGCGTGAGCCACAGCTTGCCGTCGCCGTCGGTGGCCCACTCGATGTCCTGCGGGGGCCCGAACGTGCGCTCCACGCGATCGCCGAGGGACGCGAGCGCCGCGACCTGCGAGTCTGTGACGCTCACGGCATCGCCGCCGCCGCGCCGGCGGTCGAGGATGCGGCCAGTGGCGGTGTCGATCACGAAGTGGTCCGGATCCACGGATCCGGAGACGACCGACTCGCCGAGCCCGCGCGCCGCATCGAGCACCGCTTGGCGCCGCCGGCCCGTCACGGGGTCTGCGGTGAACAGCACCCCGGCGGACTCGGCGTCGACCATCGTCTGCACCACCACAGCCAGGGCGACGCCCGCGCCGCTGATGTCGTGCGCCTTGCGGTACGCCACGGCGCGGTCGGTCCAGAGCGATGCCCAGCAGCGCTGCACGGCGCTGAGCACGTCGTGGATGCCCGTGACGCCGAGGTACGTGTCCTGCTGGCCGGCAAAGCTCGCGCCGGGGAGGTCTTCAGCGGTGGCGGAGGAGCGCACCGCGACCGGCCCGGCGCCGAGCCGGGAGTAGGCCGCGCGGACGGCGCTCTCCACTTCGGCCGGGATCGGTGCCGCGATGACGGCGGCGCGTGCGGCCGAGGCGTCGGTCATCGTTCCCTCCTCGATGACGGTGCCGTGCACCGCGCGGCGATACGCCGCGGTGGTGATGCAGAACCCCGAGGGCACGTCGAAGCCGGCGCGGATGAGTTCGCCGAGATTGGCCGCCTTCCCGCCCACCGCGAAGAATTCCGCGGCCGAGAGCTGCGCGAGATCGAGGACGAGGGATGCGCTCGGCTGGGATTCGTCGCGGTCCACGGATGATCCTTCCATTAATTCATCAATTGAGGAATTAATGGAAGGATCGCACCTCGCGAGCCGGGCCGCAAGGCTCGCCAGATCAGCGGTGCGCGGTCGCCACGAACGCGCGGATCGGCGTGCGGATCGGTCCAGGGCCGAAGCGCTGCTCGAGAAGCTCCGCCGCGATCGCCTCGATGCGGGCACGCACCTCGTCCCCGTACGGCTCGAGCTCTGCACGCATCGGCGTACCCCGCGGGATCGCGACCGCGGCAGCTGCCGCCGACTCCGCCGTCCCGATCAGGTCGACCGCCTCCACCGCGTCGACGATGAGGCCGCCGGCCTCGGCGTCCCGGCGGATGGTCTCCGCGTCGTGGTAACCGTGCGCAACGCGGGTGACCACATTCGGCGGCGCGTCCGGGAGCACGCGGCGATAGGCCTCGTCGACCGCCAGGGCGACCGCATTGGTGGCGATCGAGTCCCACGCCGAGAACAGGTAGGTGCTTCCGGGGCGCAGCACTCGTCGCACCTGAGCGTGTGCGGCCGGCCGATCCGGGAAGAACATGACGCCGAACTGGCACACCACGAGGTCGAAGGTCTCATCGTCGAAGGGCAGGTCCTGGGCGTCGGCGGGCTGCCAGACCACGGCGGGGGCGCCTGCCGGCCGGGGCGCGCCGCGGGCTTCGGCGACGGCGAGCATGCCGGCATTGAGATCGGTGGCGACCAGCGTGCTGTCTGCCGGCAGCGCGGCCGCGAGCCCGCGCGTGACTGCACCGGTCCCCGCGGCCAGCTCGAGAACCGCAACAGGGTTGCGTGCCGCTGCGCGGGCGACCATGTCGTCGGCATAGGGCTGGAACATCAGAGGCACCATGAGCCGCTCGTAGGCGTCGGGAACCCCGCCCCGGAACAACTTCGCGGCCGCGTCCTCGGGCATCTCCGCCCCTTCCTCTGCCGACAGTTCTACGCCCGCTCGCAGAGTGCTGTCCAGCGTGCGCGCGGGCCGGGAGAGCAGGCCCTCTGCGAAACCCTGGAACGGATGATGACGGCCGCGCCCGTCAGCCCGGCCAGCTCTTCCCGGCCCAGGGGTCGTAGTCGGCGAGCAGCGGCTCCTGCGCCGGGCGCTGCTCCTCGGGCACATGCTGCAGATTGACCCGCACGCGATACCAGAGCGAACTCGATCCGCGCATCCCATCGATCAGGACATCGGCCGGATGCAGCATCGATGCGACGGACGCATGCGTCTCGCGCCATTGCTCGAGCGCGGCGAGCGCCTCGGGCTTGGTCTTCGTGCGGGCGATCTCGATGAGTGGCATGGTCGAAGCGCGGCGGCCGGATCCATCGGATCCGCGCGGTGGCTTCTCTGCGGGACCGAGCTTCTCGGCCAGGGCGAGAAGCGCCGAAAGCGACCCCGCCTCCCCGTCGATGCCCTGATGCGGGTCGCCGATCTCGGCGAACCGGGCGCGCACCGTCGGCACCGTGAACTCCTCCGGGCGACGCAGCCGCACCTCGTCCCACGCGAGCGGCGTCGACACGCGCGCGTCCGGGAGAGGCCGGACGGAGTACGCGGAGGCGACGGTGCGGTCCTTCGCGTTCTGGTTGAAGTCGACGAACACGCTCTCGCCGCGCTCCTCCTTCCACCAGCGCGCGGTCGCGAGCCCGGGCGCCCTGGCCTCCACCTCGCGCGCCAGCGTCTCGGCGGCGAGGCGCACGGTGGCGAAGTCCCACTCGGGCCGGATCCGGACCAGGATGTGCATGCCCCGGGAGCCGCTGGTCTTCGGCCAGCCCACGAGTCCGCAGTCGTCGAGCACCTCGCGCACGACGAAGGCCGTGTCGACGATCTGCGACCATTCGACGCCGGGCATCGGATCCAGGTCGACCCGCAGCTCGTCGGGGTGCTCGAGGTCGGCGGCACGCACCGCATGCGGGTTGAGATCGAGGCAGCCGAGGTTCACGATCCAGGCGAGCCCAGCGGCATCGGTGAGGACCGCCTCTTCTGCGGAATTGCCGGACGCATACCGCAGCACCGCCGTGCCGATGTAGTCGGGATGCTCGGGCACCCGCTTCTGGAAGAACGGCTCGGCGTCGATGCCCTTCACGAACCGTTTGAGCACCATGGGGCGCCCGCCGGCGCCGCGCAGCGCTCCGTCCGCCACCGCAAGGTAGTACTCGACGAGGTCGAGCTTGGTCAGCCCCGCCTGCGGGAAGACGACCTTGTCGGGGTGCGATACGCGAACCTCGGCGCCGTCGATCGCGAGGAAGGTCTCGGCTCTGCCTGCCATGGATCCACGTTAGATCGTGAGCTCTGTCGCGGCGAGAGCACCGGCCGATCTGAGACCCGTCGATGGCGCTCTTGCGGTTCCCGCCGACGCACCGTAATCTACAACCAATCAGTTGTATTTAACCTCGAGGAGGAAGCATGTCCGACAGCGCAGCACGGACCGTCGTCACCCGCACGGTCGGTGAGGGCGATGACGCGATCACGTACGACATCCATGGTGATCTCGCCACGGCGAGCGTCGAACGGCCGGCGCTGTTCCTGTTCGGTGCGCCGATGGATGCGACGGGATTCCAGATCCTCGCCTCGCATTTCGGCGACCGCCCGGTCATCACCTACGACCCCCGCGGCGCGGGGCGCAATCCGGTCGGCTTCGCGGACATCACGGTGCAGCGGCATGCCGACGACCTGCACCGCGTGATCGCCGCGCTCGGCGTCGGACCGGTCGATGCGTTCGGCAGCAGCGGTGGAGGCGTGAACCTGCTCGCCCTGCTCGCTGCGAATGCCGACGATGTGCGCATCGCCGTGGTGCACGAGCCTCCCGTGGCCGACTTCCTGCCCGACCGGGACACCGTGCTCGCGGTGACGGCTGATATGAAGCGCACCTTCGCGGCGGAGGGGAGCGGCCCCGCGCTGGCGAAGTTCATCCAGTTCGTGATGCTCGACGGCCCGGTGCCGGACGGCTACCTCGACGGTCCTGCTCCCGACCCCTCGATGTTCGGACTGCCGACCGCCGATGATGGCAGCCGAACGGATCCGCTCTTCCGCAACATGCCGGCGACTCTCTCCTACCTGCCGGAGATCGCGGTGCTCCAGGGGCTCGGCGAACGCCTCGTGATCGCGTTCGGTGCCGAATCCGGCGAGACCATGCCGGCGCGCGCGGCACGGTCGGTCGCCGCCGCCCTCGGGATCGACGCCACCGTCTTCCCGAGCAACCACGGCGGCTTCACCGAGCAGCCGGGGTTCCCCAGCGATCCGGCGGGTTTCGCCGCGCGCCTGCGCGAGGTGCTGGACGAACGAGGCTGACAGCGCGAATCGGTGCGCGATCGCGGAGCCCGCGGTCGCGCACCGATTCCGTGTCAGGAGGCCTGAGGCAGGATCCGCAGAGCGACGAGCATCTTGGTGAGGGCGCCCTCGCGGCGGGCCGGGATGTGGAAGTCGGGGTCGACGTCGATGAGCGGGTAGATCGCCGCGCGTCGTGCGACGTCGCCCTGGCGCTCGGGGCGGTGGTTCTGCGTGCCGGGGGTCTGGGGCATCATCGCCTCTTCTCTCGCTCTTGATTCCGAATCGTGGAATTGCTCTATCGAATAATGAAAGAATATGATGATCCGGCTCGAGGGTCAAGAGTTTTCCGCCTGGATCCGTCGGAATGTTGCTTCGGTTCCCAGCTGATTGACAGGAACCCGGTATTCTGGCTCGGCAATCCAGGGTGCGCCGGCCGGCGTGCGGGAGATTCCGCCCTCACCCTCGACCTGACAGAAAAGGCATTCAAAATGACTGGTACTGCTGGAAAGGCGCTTACTGAGGCGATCTCGACGTTCCTCTTCGTGTTCAGCATCATCGGCGCGGTCAACAGCAAGAGCCCGCTGACGCCGCTGGCGATCGGCCTCGCGCTGACGGTTCTCATCTACGCATCGGGGCACATCTCCGGCGGCCACCTCAACCCCGCCGTGTCGTTCGGCGCCCTCATCCGCGGCGCCATCGGCGTCACGGACTTCGTCGCCTACATCGTCGCCCAGTTCATCGGCGGCGCGCTCGCGGCGCTGGTGAGCTTCGCGGTCTGGCCGCACGCCGACAAGGCGACTGAGATCAAGGTCGGCCCGGCCTTCCTGGTCGAGGCGCTGTTCACCCTCGTCCTGGTCTGGGTCGTACTGAACGTCGCCACCTCGAAGGACAACGACAACAACTCCTTCTACGGCCTGGCCATCGGTGGCACCGTCTTCGTCGGCGCCGTCTCGGTCGGCGGCGTCTCCGGCGGTGGGTTCAACCCCGCCGTCGCACTCGGCCTCTCCATCAGCGGCCAGTTCGCCTGGAGCAACCTGTGGCTGTACATCGTGGCTCCGCTGGTCGGCGCGGCGATCGCGGCACTGCTGTTCCGTGTGCTGAGCAGCAACGACAAGAAGGCCGCTGCCTGACCCGCACTCCTTCTGGAACGCCCCGTGCTCGGCGAGCGCGGGGCGTTCTGCTTTCCCATCGAGCCCGTCTGGAGTGCGGGCCGCTCAGCGCGCGCGGAGGCCGTCGAAGATCACGCGGGTGACGTCGTCGACCAGCTCCTCCGGGGTGAGCGAGGTGTGTGCGGGCCGGTACCACTCGATGATCGAGTTGATCATGCCGAACATGAGCCTCGTCGTCACCGAGGGGCGGATGTCGCGGCGCAGGGCGCCCTCCTGCTGCGCCTGCCCGACCAGGTGCGCGACGCGCTGATCGAAGATGCGGCGGCGCTCCAGCGCGGCCCGCTCGACCTCGCTGTTGCCGTGCACGCGCAGCAGCAGCGTGACCTGGGGCAGCCTGCTCGTGAGCACGCGCACCGCGCCCGCGATCACCGTCACCAGCCGCGTGGCGGCCGTGCCCTCGTCGGCCAGCGCCCCGTCGAGCACCGACTCCAGCCCGCCGAGCGCGTCGTCGAGGGCGATCTCGAGGATCTGCTCCTTCGATGTGAAGTGGTGGTACAGCGCGGCCTTGCTGAGCCCGAGCGCGGTCGCCAGCGATGACACGCTCGTGCCGTCGTAGCCCTGCTCGTTGAAGAGACGCACGGCGATCTCGAGCACCTGCGCGCGGTCGTAGCCGGGGCGTCCACGGCGTGCACGGGGTGCGGCGTGCTCGGCGACGGCGATGTCGGACGCGTCGGCGACGGTCGATTCATCGGCGGCGTGCGCGGATCCGGTGCTCATCCGCATCATTCTCCCTCATCGGCCTTCCGGGCGGACTTGCCCGCTCGGGATCCGTCTGACATCCTTTTACTGAACGATCGGTCGGGAAACAGTCGGATCCCGATCCGAAGCACCCCTGTCGACGACGACCCCGGGAGGACGAGCATGTCGGAGGCCTACCTCATCGGCGGTGCGCGCACGCCGGTCGGACGCTATGGCGGCGCTCTCGCCGGTGTTCGGCCCGACGATCTCGCGGCGCTCGTCATCCGCGAGGCCGCCCAGCGCGCCGGCGTGCCCGATGACGCGTTCGACGAGGTGATCCTCGGATCCGCGAACCAGGCGGGGGAGGACAACCGCAACGTCGCGCGCATGGCCGTGCTGCTCGCCGGTTTCCCCGATGCGCTGCCGGCCTTCACAGTGAACCGGCTCTGCGCCTCCGGAATGACGGCCGTAGCCCTCGCCGCGCAGGCGATCCGAGCCGGCGACGCCGACGTGATGATCGCCGGCGGCGTCGAGTCGATGACGCGCGCGCCCTGGGTGCAGGCCAAGCCCGAGCGGGCATGGGCGAAACCGGGCGAGGCCTTCGACACGTCGATCGGGTGGCGCTTCACGAATCCGCGCCTCGCCGCGCGCGACAAGGCCACCTCCTCGATGCCGGAGACCGCGGAAGAGGTCGCGCGCCTCGACGGCGTCACCCGCGAGGACGCCGACGCCTTCGCCCTGCGCAGTCACCAGCGCGCGATCGCCGCGATCGACGCCGGCCGCCTCGCTCCGGAGATCGTGCCCGTGCCGACGCCGCGCGGCGGACTCGTCGACACCGACGAAGGCCCGCGCCGCGACACCACGCTCGAGGTGCTCGCGGGGTTGCGGCCCGTGGTCGCGGGCGGCAGCGTGGTGACCGCCGGCAACGCCTCCTCGCTCAACGACGGCGCCTCCGCGATCGTCGTCGCCGGATCCGCCGCGGTCGAGAGGTACGGGCTGACGCCGCGGGCGCGCATCGTCGCCTCCGCGTCGGCCGCACTCGCCCCCGAGATCATGGGGCTGGGGCCGGTGCCGGCGACGGAGAAGGCTCTCGCGAAGGCAGGCCTCACTGTGGCCGACCTGGGCGCGGTCGAGCTGAACGAGGCGTTCGCCACGCAGTCGCTCGCCTCGATCCGAAGGCTCGGGCTCGACCCCGAGATCGTGAACGCGGACGGCGGCGCCATCGCCCTCGGCCACCCGCTCGGCTCCAGCGGCAGCCGGATCCTGATCACGCTGCTCGGCCGGATGGAGCGCGAGGGTGTCCGCTACGGGCTGGCGACGATGTGCGTCGGCGTCGGACAGGGCACCGCGATGATCGTGGAGCGGGTGTGATGGCCGACGCGACGACGCGGCGCCTGCGCATCGAGCGCTCCGAGGAACGCGTGACGGCGACCCTCGACCGGCCCGAGACGCGCAACGCGATCGATCAGGCCATGATCGACGAGCTGCACGCCCTGTGCGCCGAGCTCGAGGAGGATCCGCGGATCCTGATCCTCCTCGGATCCGGCGGGATCTTCGCCTCCGGAGCGGACATCGCCCAGCTGCGCGATCGCCGTGCACAGGACGCTCGTGCCGGCATCAACACGACCGCCTTCCAGCGCATCCGGCGGCTGCCGATGCCTGTGATCGCCGCGGTCGACGGCTACGCCCTCGGGGGCGGTGCGGAACTGGCCTACGCGGCGGACATCCGCATCGGCACCCCGTCCACGCGCATCGGCAACCCGGAGACCGGGCTCGGCATCATCGCCGCGGCCGGAGCGACCTGGCGGCTGCCGCAGATCGTCGGCGAGGCCCGCGCGACCGAGCTGCTGCTGACCGGACGCCAGCTCGGCGCCCAGGAGGCGCTTGCCTGGGGGCTGCTGTCGTCGCTGCACGAGTCGGAGGATCTGCTCGCGGCGGCGCACGCGGTGGCCGACCGCATCGCCGCGAACGATCCGCTCGCCACCCGGCACACCAAGACGGCCCTTCTCGCCCCTCCCGACCGGCATCCCGAGATCGAGCTGGAGCTGCAGGCCGAGCTGTTCGAGAGCCCGGAGAAGCACCGGCGGATGACCGCCTTCCTGGAACGGAGGAACCGCCGATGAGCGGACAGGATCCCCTCGCGATCGAGCGGACGGCGGCTCCCGAACGGGTCGGCGTGCTGGGCGGAGGACGGATGGGTGCCGGCATCGCGCACGCGTTCCTGCTCGCCGGATCCCAGGTCGTCGTGGTCGAGCGGGACGAGGCCGCGGCGGCAGCGGCGGGCGAGCGGATCCGCACGAGCCTGCAGCGCTCCGTGGACCGCGGGAGCACCGAGCGCACGATCGCCGCGCTCGAGGGAGCGCTCGAGACGAGCACCGACGCCGCCGCGTTCGCCGATGCCGGACTGGTCGTCGAGGCCGTTCCCGAAGAGCGCGCGCTCAAGGCCGAGAGCCTGCGTCGTATCGAGGCCATGGTCGAACCGCGCGCCGCGATCGCGTCCAACACGTCCTCGATCTCGATCGACGACCTCGGCGCGGAGCTCGCCCACCCCGAGCGGTTCCTCGGCCTGCACTTCTTCAACCCCGTGCCGGCGTCCTCGCTCGTCGAGGTGGTCGTGGGCGCCTCCACCAACCAGGAGCTCGTCGACGACGCCCGCGGCTGGGTCGCCGCGCTGGGCAAGACCGCGGTCGTGGTCGCCGACGCACCGGGGTTCGCCTCGAGCCGGCTGGGTGTGACGATCGCGTTGGAGGCGATCCGGATGCTCGAGGAGGGCGTGGCGACCGCCACCGACATCGACGCCGCGATGGAGCTCGGCTACCGGCATCCGACCGGGCCTCTGCGCACCACCGATATCGTCGGCCTCGACGTGCGGCTCGGAATCGCCGAGGAGCTCGAGGCGAAGCTCGGGGCGCGGTTCGCGCCGCCGCAGCTGCTGCGCGACCTGGTCGCCGACGGACACCTGGGCCGCAAGACCGGCCGCGGATTCTACGAATGGAGCGAATGACATGACCGAGCTGCTGCCCAGTTATCTGCAGGGGGCCTGGTGGACCTCCGCGTCCGAAGGCGGCACGATCGTGCGCGACGCATCGACGGGCGAGGAGATCGTCCGGGTCGACTCTGCCGGCATCGACCTCGCCGGCGCCGTGGAGTACGCGCGCGCCGTGGGGCAGCAGAGCCTCGGCGCGCTCACCTTCCACCAGCGGGCGATGCTGCTCAAGCAGATGGCCGTGGAGCTCACCGCCCACAAGGAGGAGCTGTACGAGCTCTCCAAGCGCAGCGGATCCACGGTCCGCGACTCCTACGCGGACGTCGACGGCGGCATCGGCGTGCTGTTCACGTACTCGTCCAAGGGGCGGCGCGAGCTGCCGAACGCGAAGGTCGTCCTGGACGGGCCGGTCGAGCCGCTCTCCAAGGACGGATCTTTCCTGGGTCGGCACGTCTACACGCGCCTGCCGGGGGTCGCCGTGCAGATCAATGCCTTCAACTTCCCGATGTGGGGTGCGCTGGAGAAGTTCGCCCCGGCGTTCCTCGCCGGGGTGCCCTCGATCGTGAAGCCCGCGACCCCGACGGGCTACATCGCCGAGGCATGGGTGCGGATCCTCGTCGATTCCGGACTGCTCCCGGACGGATCCCTGCAGCTGGTCAGCGGATCCCTGCCGGGGATCTTCGATCTGCTCCGCCTCGGCGACCTCGTCGCCTTCACCGGCAGCGCCTCGACCGCTGCGGGGCTGCGTGCCCAGACCGCCGACGGGGTGCGCTTCACGAGCGAGACCGACTCGATCAACGCCTCGGTGCTCGGCCCCGATGCCACCCCGGACACTCCGGAGTTCGACGCCTACGTGAAGCAGCTCATGATCGAGCTCACGACGAAAGCGGGCCAGAAGTGCACCGCGATCCGTCGCGCGATCGTGCCTGCGCCGCTCGTCGATCCACTCGTGGCGGCGCTGCAGGCGAAGATCGCCGAGCGCGTCGTGATCGGCGATCCGCATGCCGAGTCGGTCACGATGGGACCTCTCGTCTCCACCGCGCAGCGCGACGAGGTGCTGCGCCAGGTCGCTGCCCTGCGTGAGGCCGGCGGCGAGCTGCTCCTGGGATCTGTGGACGCACCGGACGTCGTCCACGCCGACGGCACGACCGGGCCCGCCCCAGAGGGCGCCTTCGTCGCGCCGATGCTCGTCGGCTTCGCGGACACGACCTCGCCTGCCGTGCACGAGATCGAGGCGTTCGGCCCGGTCTCGAGCGTGCTCGGGTACACGACCGTCGCCGAGGCTGCCGAGCTCGTCGGACTCGGCGGGGGATCGCTCGTGACCTCGGTCGCGACCCGGGATCCGGAGGTCGCGACTGAGCTGCTCACGCGCATCGCCGCGTATAACGGACGCGTGCTGTTCCTGAACCGCGACGACGCGAAGACCTCGACCGGGCACGGCTCCCCGGTGCCGCACCTGGTGCACGGCGGGCCGGGACGCGCCGGCGGCGGCGAGGAGCTCGGCGGGATCCGCGCGGTCATGCACTTCATGCAGCGCACCGCGATCCAGGGCACACCGGAGATCCTCACCGCGATCACGGGTGTCTGGCACACCGGCGCCGGCACCGACCGCGCGGTGCATCCGTTCCGGAAGTCGCTGGCGGAGCTGCGGCTCGGCGACCAGGTCGAATCGGGGCTGCGCGAGCTGTCGCTCGCGGACATCGAGGCGTTCGCGTACTCGACCGGCGATACGTTCTACGCGCACATGGACGAGGAGGCCGCCGAGGCGAACCCGTTCTTCGGCGGGAGGGTCGCGCACGGCTACCTGCTGGTGTCGTGGGCGGCCGGGCTGTTCGTCTCGCCGGAGCCGGGGCCCGTGCTCGCCAACTACGGGCTGGAGAACCTGCGCTTCGTGACGCCGGTGAAGCCCGGCGACGCCATCAGGGTGACCCTCACCGCGAAGCAGATCATCCCGCGCGAGACCGACGAGTACGGCGAGGTGCGCTGGGACGCGGTGATCCATAACCAGCGCGACGAGATCGTGGCGACCTACGACGTCCTGACGCTCGTGGAGAAGGAGTTGGCCCCGGCCGCCTGACTGAATCGTCGACGCGATAGAGATGGAAAATGCCGCTCACGCAGCTTCAGGAGCGGCGTTTTCCATCTCTGTGCGTGTGGCCTCCGGAGTTCGAGATGGAAAAGTCCGCTCGCGAAGGCATTGGAGCGGCGTTTTCCATCTCTGAGCCGGGACGACATACAGGTGCGCACCGTCCCGGCATCGGCCCCCGGCTCAGCGCAGGTCGTACAGGCGCTTGTACTTGCCCTCGCTGCGGGGGAGGGATCCGGGCTCCTCGACCTGCACGTCCACGGAGGTGCCGATCGACGTCTTGATCCGCAGCTTCAGCACCTCAGCCGCGGCCAGGCAGGTCGCGAGATCGACGTCCGGGTGCCGCTCGATCCGCACCTTCAGCGCGTCGAGATGCCCCTGACGGGTGAGCTCCAGGACGAAATGCGGGGTGAGGGTCTCGATGCCGAGCGCGATCTCCTCGATCTGCGTCGGGAACAGGTTCACGCCGCGCAGGATGATCATGTCGTCGTCGCGGCCGGTGATCTTCTCCATCCGCCGCATCGCCGGGAACGCGGATCCGGGCAGCAGGCGGGTCAGATCCCTGGTGCGGTAGCGGATCACCGGGAAGGCCTGCTTCGTGAGCGAGGTGAACACCAACTCTCCCGGTTCACCGTCGGCGACGGGCTCGCCGGTCTCGGGATCGATGATCTCGGGCAGGAAATGATCCTCCCAGATGTGCGGGCCGTCCTTGGTGGCGACCGCCTCCATCGCGACGCCGGGGCCCATGACCTCGCTGAGACCGTAGATGTCGACCGCGTCGATGTTGAGCCGCTGCTCGATCTGGTGGCGCATCTCGTTGGTCCACGGCTCGGCGCCGAGGATTCCGACCTTGAGCGAGGTCGAACGCGGATCGATGCCCGCCTCCTCCATCGCGTCCGCGATCGTGAGCAGGTAGGTCGGCGTGCACATGATCGCATCGGGCTCGAAGTCGCGGATGAGCTGCACCTGCTTGGCGGTCTGCCCGCCCGACATCGGGATCACCGTTGCGCCGAGGCGCTCGATGCCCGCATGCGCACCGAGGCCGCCGGTGAACAGGCCGTAGCCGTAGGCGTTGTGCACCTTCCAGCCGGGCTGGACTCCGGCGGCGCTCAGCGAGCGGGCGATGAGGTCGGCCCAGTTGTCGAGGTCGGTCGCCGTGTAGCCGACGACCGTCGGACGACCGGTGGTGCCCGAGGAGGCGTGGATCCGGCGCACATCGGCCATCGGGACCGCGAACATGCCGAACGGGTAGTACTCGCGCAGGTCGTTCTTGGTGGTGAACGGGAGGCGCGCGATGTCGGCGAGTGTGCGGACGTCATCGGGGTGGATCCCCGCGTCCTGAAACGCCCGGCGGTAGAACGGCACGTTCTCGTAGGCGTGGCGCACGGACCACTGCAGGCGCTCTAGCTGCAGTGCGCGCAGCTGCTCGGGATCCAGCCGCAGCGCGTCGGCGTTCGTGACCCGGTCCGTCGCGATCTCGGTCATGCGTTCTCCTCGGTCCCTGAGCCCGCCTGCGGGAAAGGACGGTTCGTGGTGATGGAGCGGCCGCGGAACTCGGCGACGATATCGCCGGTCTCATCGGTCACCGTGATGTCGTACAGGCCCGTGCGGCCGTTGCGCGCCCGGCGCGACCCCGTGGCGGTGAGCACCTGGCCCTTCCGCGTGGACTTAAGGAACGTGATGTCCGCACCGGCGGCGACGGTCACCTGCTCGTCCTCGTTGCAGACGATTGCGAACGTCGTATCGGCGAGCGCGAAAACCAGCCCGCCGTGCGTGATGCCGAAGCCGTTCAGCATGTCGTCGCGCACGGTCATCGAAACCACGGCGCGGCCCGGCTCATCCACCTCCACGCGCATACCGAGAGCGGTCGACGCGCGATCGCGTCGCATCATCGGGCGAAGTTCGGTGACGGGCTCTGCCATCGGTTCTCCTTCGAACGGGTGGGTGCGGATCCGGTTCGAGAAGAGCTGTTCTTCTGCGAACGTTTCGAGTGTGCCATAATTACTGTACGAACGGTAGGTAATTCACACGCTGTTGAACCAGCACAGGGAGTCGACGATGACTGTTCCACCGGTGGCCGAGGTGCGGGACCTCGACGCGCAGGCCCTCTTCGACGAGCTCGTCGAGAACGAGCAGCGCATCGAGCCGCGCGACTGGATGCCGGAGGCGTACCGCAAGACGCTGATCCGGCAGATCTCCCAGCACGCGCACTCCGAGATCATCGGGATGCAGCCCGAGGGCAACTGGATCACGCGCGCACCGAGCCTGAAGCGCAAGGCGATCCTCATGGCGAAGGTGCAGGACGAGGCGGGGCACGGGCTCTATCTCTATTCCGCCGCCCAGACGTTGGGCATCACACGCGATCAGATGATGCAGCAGCTCATCGACGGCAAGGCGAAGTACTCCTCGATCTTCAACTACCCGACGCCGACCTGGGCCGACATGGGCGCGATCGGCTGGCTCGTCGACGGCGCCGCGATCTGCAACCAGGTGCCGCTGTGCCGTGCGTCGTACGGGCCGTACGGGCGCGCGATGGTGCGCATCTGCAAGGAAGAGTCCTTCCATCAGCGGCAGGGGTTCGAGATCCTGCTCACCCTCATGCAGGGATCCGAGGAGCAGCGCGCCATGGCACAGGACGCGGTGAACCGCTGGTACTGGCCGGCGCTCGCGATGTTCGGCCCTCCCGATGACCAGTCGCCGAATTCGGCCCAGTCGATGCAGTGGAAGATCAAGCGCTTCTCGAACGACGACCTGCGCCAGCGCTTCGTCGGCATGCTCGTGCCGCAGGCCGAGATCCTCGGTGTGACGCTGCCGGATCCCGAGCTCCGCTACGACGAGGAGACCGGCCAGTACGCGATGGGCGAGATCGACTGGGACGAGTTCTTCGAGGTGGTGCGCGGCAACGGTCCGTGCAACGCCGAGCGGCTGCAGCGTCGCCGCGACGCGCACGAAGAGGGCGCGTGGGTGCGCGAGGCGGCCGCGGAGTACGCCCGCAAGCAGGCCCTGCGGCAGGAGGTGGCAGCATGACCACCCCCGGAGCGTCCCCCGAGGAGACCTGGCCCATGTTCGAGGTCTTCGTGCGTGCGAACCGCGGACTCAGCCACGTGCACGTCGGATCCCTGCACGCCCCCGACGCCGACATGGCGCTGCGCAACGCGCGCGACCTGTACACCCGGCGCAACGAGGGCACGTCGGTCTGGGTCGTCCCGGCCGACGCGATCACCACCAGCGACCCCGACGACAAGGGCGCGTTCTTCGAGAGCCCCGCCGGCAAGAACTACCGCCACGCCGTGTACTACACGGCCTCCGAGGGGGTGCCGCACCTGTGAGCGCCCACGACCTGGAAGGCACGGTGGACCCGCACGGCGACGTCTCGGTCGACGAGCTCGCGCTCGCCGAGGAGCTCGCCGGTTCGGGGGAGCGCGCCGGATCCGCCGACATCGCCGAATACGCGCTGTGGCTGGGCGACGACGCGCTGATCCTCTCGCAGCAGCTCGGCGCCTGGATCACCTATGCCCCCGAGCTCGAGGAGGATGTGGCGCTCGGCAACATCGCCCTGGACCTGCTCGGGCACGCCCGCTCGTTCCTCCGGTACGCCGGATCCTGGGACGGGCGCAGCGAGGACGACCTCGCCTACTTCCGCGACGAGGCGGAGTTCCGCAGCTGCTGGCTCGTGGAGCAGCCCAACGGCGACTTTGCGCAGACGATCGCGCGGCAGCTCCTCGTCAGCACGTACATGCTCGAGCTGTACTCCGCCCTGCGCGCCAGCACGGATCCGACGTTCGCCGCGATCGCCGAGAAGGCCGTCAAGGAGGTCGACTACCACCGCGACCACGCCGTGCAGTGGACGCTGCGCCTGGCCGGTGGCACCGACGAGTCCCGCGCCAGGATCGTCCGCGCCGTCGCGGACGTCTGGCCCTACGCCGCCGAGCTCTTCCGCGACGATGCGCTGATCGACCGCCTCGGCGACGCCGCGGTGCGCCCCTCGTCGCTGCGCGCAGGGTTCGACGCGGTCATCGACGCCGTCTTCGCCGAGGCCGGGCTCGAGGTCCCGGCGGGGTCCGACTCGGCCGGCGGCGGACGGCACGGATCCCACGCCACGCCGCTCGGGCACCTGCTGTCCGAGATGCAGGTGCTCGCGCGCCGCCACCCGGGGGCGACATGGTGACCACCTCCACCCCTCGCTCCACTTCCACCCCTCGCTCCACCTCCGACCCTCGCTCCACTCCGCTCGCTGGTCGCGAATTGTCGCCATCGATGCGGAATGACGGCGATTCGCGACCAGCGAGCGAGCTCGGCGCCCCCGGATCGCGCGAGCGCGCCTGGGAGGCAGCGGCCGCGGTGAAGGATCCGGAGGTGCCCGTGCTGACCATCGAGGATCTCGGGGTGCTGCGCGATGTCGTCGTCGACGGCGACCGGATCCGCGTGGACATCACCCCGACCTACAGCGGCTGCCCGGCGATGGATGCGATCCGGGACGACGTCGAGCTCGCCCTCGTCCGCGCGGGTTTCGACAGCGTCGAGGTGCGCCTGGTGCTGGCTCCCGCCTGGACGACGGACTGGATGAGCGACGAGGGCAAGCGCAAGCTCACCGAGTACGGCATCGCCCCGCCCAGCGGCCACGCGGCCCTGCGACGGGCGCAGGGGCCGGTGCGCGTCTCGCTCGGCGTGCGCTGTCCGCGCTGCGGATCCCTGGACACCCGCGAGCTCTCCCGCTTCGGCTCGACGTCGTGCAAGGCGCTCTACGAGTGCCGCGCGTGCCTCGAGCCCTTCGACCACTTCAAGGCGATCTGATGACGCTCTGGCACCTCGACACGCCGTCGCCCGCCCGCGCCACCGATGCCGCCGCCACCGAGCGGGTCGCCGGGGCGCTTCTCAACAGCGTGGTCGGCGGCTCGTCAAGGGGCGCAGGCGCCCCGGCATCGCCCCGCCGGCGCACCCGCTTCCACACCCTCGCCGTGCAAGAGGTGCGACCGCTCACCGATGAGGCCATCGAGGTGACCTTCGCGGTGCCGGAGGAACTGGCAGGGGAGTTCGACTACCTCGCCGGGCAGCACGTCGCCCTGCGCGCCGAGCTGGACGGGCACGAGGTGCGACGCTCCTACTCCCTCTGCCGTCCGCCGTCGCCCGGATCCGTCAGCGTCGCGATCAAGCGCGACCGCGGAGGCCGCTTCTCCACGTGGGCGCAGAGCGAGTTGCACGCGGGCGACCGCATCGACGTGATGAGTCCGCAGGGGACCTTCACCTCGGCGCTCGCCGCCCTCGACGAGGCGCACGTCGTCGGCATCGCCGCGGGGTCGGGCATCACGCCGCTCATGGCGCTCGCCGCGACGGTGCTCGCGCGCTCCGCGACCAGCCGCTTCACCCTCGTCTACACGAACCGCCGGGCGACCGACGTGATGTTCCTGGACGACCTCGCCGACCTCAAGGACCGCTATCCGGCGCGCTTCGCGGTGCACCACGTCCTCACCCGCGAGCAGCGCTCGGCTCCACTGCTGTCGGGCCGCATCGACGAGGAGCGCCTGCGCGGCATCCTCGACGCGCTCGTGCTGCCGGCGACCGTCGACGAGTGGTTCCTGTGCGGGCCGTTCGACCTCGTGCAGCTCTGCCGCGACACCCTCGCCGACATCGGCGTCGAGTCCGCGCACGTGCGCTACGAGCTGTTCACGACGGGTGAGCCGGGGCAGGAGCGTCCCGAAGCTGGGCGTCCTGTCGAGGTGCGCGAGGACGAGCCCGTGCGCACGATCGAGTTCACCCTCGACGGCCAGTCCGGCTCCGTGGACACCCCGGTGTCCGCGAACGAATCGATCCTCAACGCAGCGCTCCGCGTGCGTCCCGACGTGCCGTTCGCCTGCGCGGGCGGCGTGTGCGGCACGTGCCGCGCCCGCCTCGTCGACGGATCCGTCACGATGACCGAGAACTATGCGCTCGAGCAGGACGAGCTCGACCGCGGCTACGTGCTCACCTGCCAGTCCCACCCCACGACGGATCGCGTCGTGGTCGACTACGACGTCTGAGCGCGCGGGCCCTGCCTCTTCGACAAGCTCAGCCCCGTTCGACAAGCCCAGCGACCAAGGAGGAACCATGATCGACCTCGCGATCGACGGCGCCGTCGCCCACATCACGCTGAACAATCCGGCCAAGCTCAACGCCCTCGACGAGCAGGCCGTGCGCGACCTTGGAGACGCCTACGCCGAGGCGGAGCGGGCTGGGGTGCGCTCGCTCGTGCTGACCGGCGAGGGCCGGGCGTTCTGTGCGGGGCGCGACATCTCGGGCGTCGACCCGCGCGACGACGATGTGATGGGCTATCTCGACGGGATCGTCACGCCCGTGCTGCAGCGCATGTCGGCGTTCCCGGCGCCCACCTTCGCGGCGGCGCAGGGCGCGTGCCTCGGGGTGGGCCTGGGCCTGCTCATCGCGACCGATGTCGTCTATGTCGCCGACACCGCGAAGATCGGATCCCCGTTCGCCGCCCTCGGCGCGACGCTCGACTCGGGCGGGCACGCGCTGTTCGTGGAGCGGCTCGGCGCGCACCGCACCCTCGACCTCATCTACTCCGGACGGCTGATGAGCGGATCCGAGGCGGTGACCGCGGGGCTGTTCTCGCAGGCGATGCTCCCCGAGATGGTGCACGAGGCCACCCTCGAGGCTGCCGCGCGCGCGGCGAAGGGCGCGACGGCCGCTTTCGTCGCGAGCAAGCGCCTCGTCGCCGCTCTCCGCGACGAGCGTCTCGGGCTGTGGCAGTCGATGCGCCAGGAGAACGCGGCCCAGGCGGCGCTCTGCGACACGGATGACTACCGCGAGGGCTTCGCCGCATTCCAGGAGAAGCGCCCGCCGCTGTTCGAAGGGCACTGAGCTCGCGCGAGATCGCGGGCCGCAACGATCTGCACAGCCTGCGACGATCTGCACACGCCGTGCGGGCTATCCGTGTGCAGATCGTCGCGCCGTGTGCAGATCGTCGCAAGGCGGAGGGGAGCCGATGGGCGGCTCGCCCCCTCGGACTACGCTGGACCGTGCTGCTCCGCCAGGAACGGCGGACAGGAGCGAGTGTGGGCGAGGGCGCCGTCGAGCGGATGCGGGGGCCGCGCGCCTACGCGTCCTTCATCGGGATCGGGCTCGCCGCGGGCCTCCTCTCCGGCCTCTTCGGGGTCGGCGGCGGCACGGTCATCGTCCCGCTGCTCGTGCTGCTGCTCGCGTTCGACCAGCGGCTGAGCGCGAGCACGTCGCTTGCCGCGATCGTGCCGACCGCGCTCGTGGGCGTCGTCTCGTACGCCGTCCACGACTCGGTGGCGTGGATCCCGGCGCTGATCCTCGCGGTCGGATCCGTCGTCGGGGCGCAGATCGGCACCCGCCTGCTGCCGCGGATCTCCCAGACGGTGCTGCGCTGGTGCTTCGTCTGCTTCCTCGTGGTCGTCATCGTGAGCCTGTTCCTGGTCATCCCTTCGCGGGGCGCGGTGCTCGAACTGACCTGGGTGACCGGCCCGCTGCTGCTCGTGCTGGGCCTGTTCACGGGCGTGCTCGCGGGCCTGATCGGGGTCGGCGGAGGGATCGTGGTCGTCCCGGCGCTCATGCTGGCGTTCGGCACGAGCGACCTCGTCGCGAAGGGCACCTCGTTGCTCATGATGATCCCGACCGCGATCTCCGGCACGATCGGCAACCTGCGCAATCACAACGTGGATCTGGTCGCCGCAGCCTTCATCGGCCTCTCCGCCTGCACGACCACGGCGCTCGGCGCCTGGCTCGCGACGCTCATCGACCCGTTCGTGGGCAACGTCCTGTTCGCGGTGTACCTGGCCTTCATCGCGGTGCAGATGGCGATGAAGGCGATCCGCGGGCGGAGGCCCCGCACCGCCTGAGCGACGGCTCGGCGAGGGATCAGCCCCGCTCGGTAGGATCGAGGGGTGCCCGTGAATCCTGAACTGGTCGGCCGGGAGTTCCCGCCGACGGCCCCGTATCTCGTCGGTCGTGAGAAGGTGCGCGAGTTCGCGCGCGCCGTGTTCGCCGATGCCCCGCAGCACACCGACGTCGAGGCGGCTCGGGCGCTCGGGTTCGCCGACGTCGTCGCTCCGCCCACCTTCGCGATGGTCATCCAGGACCTCACGCTGCAGCAGCTGCTGGGGCTGGAGGACTCCGGGATCGTGCTGTCGCGCACGATCCACGCCGAGCAGCGCTTCTCCTACACGCGTCCGATCGTCGCCGGCGACGAGCTCACCGCGCAGCTGACCGTCACAGGGATCCGCGCGATGGGCCCCGCGGCGATGATCACCAGCGACGCCGAGATCCGCGACGCCGCGGGCGAGCACGTCGTAACCGCCACGTCGGTGCTGCTCGTGAGCGACGTGCCCGCCGAGACCGAGGAGGCCGCCGCGTGAACGTCGGAGACATCATCGCCGCGCGCACCGTGCACCTCACGCGCGAGTCGCTCGTGCGCTACGCCGGCGCGTCCGGCGACTTCAACCCGATCCACTACCGCGACGACATCGCCGCCGAGGTGGGTCTGCCCGGCGTGCTCGCGCACGGCATGCTCACCATGGGCGTCGCCTCGTCCGTCGCGATCGCCGCGCTTCCCGGCACCGCACGCGTGCTGGACTACGGCGTGCGCTTCGCCCGCCCCGTCGTTGTCGACCCGCAGGACGGTGCCGACGTCGCGATCACCGCGAAGGTCGGTGCGCTCGACGAGACCGCGGTGCGGATCGACCTCGTCGTCAAGCACGCCGACACCACGGTGCTCGTGAAGGCGCAGCTGCGCGTCGCGGCGGACTCGCTCTGACATGGCGGAGATCGATCCGATGCGCCTCGCCGAGCTGACCACGCTGCAGACCGGCGCGGCTCCCGCCCGCATGATCGACGCCACCACCCAGGACGAGCTCGTCGCGGTGCTCCGTGAGGTGTGGGCGACGGGCGACGAGTGGTTCGTGCTGGGCGGCGGATCGAACCTCTTCGCGGGGGACGCACCCTTCGACGGCACCGTGATCCGCATCCGCACGAACGGCATCGAGGAGCTGGAGTCCCCGCACCCCGGAAGGATCCGGCTGCGCGCGCAGGCCGGGCACGACTGGGACGCGCTGGTCGCCTACGCGGTCGAGCGCGGCTACGCGGGCGTCGAGGCGATGTCCGGGATCCCGGGCACCGTCGGCGCAGCCCCCGTGCAGAACATCGGAGCGTACGGCCAGGAGATCCAGGAGACCCTCGTCGAGGTCGAGCTGCTCGACGAGCACTCGGGCGAGGTCGTCGTGACTCCGGCCTCCGAACTCGGCCTCGGCTTCCGCACCTCGGTGCTCAAGCACCACTACGGATCCGTCGCCGAGCGCCGCGCGGTGATCCTCTCCGTCACGCTCGATCTCGCGGTCACGGGCGACGCCGGACGCCTGGTGCGCGGTGAACAGCTGCGCCGCGCGCTGCAGCTCACGGGCGACGACCCCGTGCCTCTGGCCTGGGTGCGCGAACGGATCCTGTCCACCCGCGCCGCGAAGGGCATGCTCTTCGATCCGGCGGATCCCGATACGCACGGCGCCGGATCCTTCTTCCAGAACGCGATCGTGCCGGAGGCGGTGGCGCGCACGCTGCCACCCGAGTGTCCGCGCTGGCCGGTGACGCCCGACCTCGACACGGTCACCGTGATCCCGCTCGACTCGTACTACGGTCTGTCGCCGAAGCCCGAGGCGCCCCCGAGCGACGTCAAGGTGAGCGCGGCGTGGCTCATCGAGCACGCCGGCATCCGCAAGGGATTCACGCTGCCGCGTTCGCGCGCGGGGGTCTCCACGAAGCACGCACTCGCGCTCACGAACCGCGGCGGGGCGACGGCGGGGGAGATCGCCGAGCTCGCCCGGTTCATCCAGAACCGGGTGCATTCCGAGTTCGGCCTGCTGCTGCAGCCCGAGCCGGTGCTCGTCGACGTCGAGCTCTAGGCTCGAAGGGTGCTCGCGACCCTCACCGGCTTCGCCGTCGTCGGCCTCGCGATCCTCGTCGGGTACGTGATCGGTCGCATCGACCTGCTGGGCCCGCATGCTCGCGAGGTGCTGAGCCGGCTGACGTTCTTCGTGCTGTCGCCGTTCCTGCTGTTCTCCGTGCTGGCCCGGGCCGATGCGCACGTGCTGTTCTCCTCCCTGCTGCCGGTGTCCGCGATCGCCGCAGCGGCCGTGATCGCGGTGTACGCGCTGGTGGCGAAGGTCGTCTGGAAGCGCAGCGTGGGCGAGACGGTGATCGGAGCGCTGTCTTCGGGGCAGGTGAATTCGAACAACATCGGCATCCCGCTGTCGCTCTACCTGCTCGGCAGCGCCGCGTATCCGGCGCCGGTGATCCTCATGCAGCTGCTGGTGTTCACGCCGATCTCGCTGACCATCCTCGACACGGTCACCGCCGGCCGCACGTCGGTGTGGCGCACCGTGGTGCGCACCGCGACCAACCCGATCATCCTGGGATCCGCGCTCGGCACCCTGGTCTCGGTGCTGGGGATCGAACTGCCCCCGATCGTCCTCGAGCCGATCACCCTGCTCGCGAACGCCTGCGTGCCGGTGCTGCTGATCAGCTACGGCATCTCGCTGCACGGCCAGAAGGTGCTCGGTGCGGCCGGACATCGCAGGGACGTGCTGCTGGCGAGCGCGCTGAAGCTGCTCGTCATGCCCCTGCTCGCCTGGCTGCTGGCGCAGTTCGTGTTCGGCCTGTCCGCGCACGCGGTGCTGATCGTGGTCGTGCTGGCGGCGCTGCCGACGGCGCAGAACGTGTTCAACTACTCCCAGCGCTACGGCGTCGGCGAGGCGACGTCGCGCGACACGGTGTTCCTCACGACGATCGGATGCGTGCCGGTGCTCCTCGGCGCCGTCCTGCTGCTCGGCTGAGGTCGGAGCCCGGGCGTACGCTCGCAGCATGACCGGACTCGTGCCCTACATCCTCTTCCCCGGGACCGCCGCCGATGCGCTGCCGTTCTATCAGGCGATCTTCGGCGGCGAGGCGGTGATGCACACCTACGCCGAGTTCGGGCGCGGGGACGGCCCGGGCGATGCGATCGCGCACGGCATGCTCGTCCGCGGCCCGGTCGAGCTCGCCGCCGCCGATGCCGGGCCCGACGACGACGCCGTGCACATGAACGGCCTGTTCTTCTCGCTGCTCGGCACCGCGGATCCGGAGACCCTCACGCGCTGGTTCGCGCAGCTCGGCGACGGCGGCCGTGTGATCGACCCGCTGCAGCAGCGCCCGTGGGGCGATCACGACGGCACCCTCGTGGACCGCTTCGGCGTACGCTGGCTCATCGGCTACGAGGGCTGAAGGCACGACGTAGGCCCGTCGTCCGGCCGGGGCGCGGTCCGGCCGGACGAGGGGACAGGCGCTACTTCCAGATGGATCCGAGCCGCCAGCCGGTCATGGTGTCGAGCGTCGCCGTGCCTCCGGTCGCGAAGAAGCTGACGCCGGTGCTCGCCGGATCCGGGAACACCTGGTCCGTCAGCGTCACCTGCCCCTGATCGGCGTATACCTCGACCGTGTCGCGATCGACCAGGATCCGCAGCGTCACCCCGCCGTGGTCGAGGGCGAGGGGAGCCGTCTTGACGTTCGGGAACGCCGAACTGAAGCTCGCATCCCCTGATTCCGTCCGGTCGAGGAACAGCCGGCCGTTCACGGTGTCGTATCCGATCCGGGTGCGCTGCCCGTTCCCCGTGCGCACGTCGAGCCCGAAGGTCTTCGCGTCACCGGCGCTCAGGTGCGTCGTGAGGTCCAGCGTCGACCCGCTGATCGCGAGCGGCGCCGAGCCGTCCGACGCGGTGACCCCGCGCGCCTTCACCGGCGCACCCGTTCGCAGCGAGGCGATGTCCGCCACGGGTTGCTGCACGAGCTGCACCCTGCCGTCGATCGTGGCCAGCTTCATCGTGCGGGGCAGGCTCTCCGCGCCCATCCAAGGGCTGGTCGGCACCTGACCGGCGTAGTCCCAGTTGCTCATCCAGGCGACGCCGATCCGCTGCCCGCGCGGTGCGCCGTCCCAGGTCGCGAAGGCGTAGAAATCAGAGCCGAAGTCGACCCAGTGCGCCCGCTCGTTCGTGCTCAGAGCGGGCTGATCGCTCAAGCTGAAATCGTCCGCGAGGATGTGGCCCCAGCCGCCGGTGTTGTCGTCCACGATCTGGAGCTGCGCCTGCTTGCCCTGCAGGTCGCTGAGGTTCCACGACGTCCAGTCGAGCGCCTCGCTGTTCGCACCGCTCGCGGAGCGCACCACTTGGCCGTCCACGAGGAGATTGACGCTCGTCTGGACCTCCCACGGCTGCACCGCGCTGTCGGCGAAAAGGATGTCGCCCACCATCAGATGGCCCCAGCCGGTCGAGCCGTCGCTCTGGTCCACCACCTGGATCTGTGCCTGCTGGCCCTGGTACTGCGAGACATCCCAGTTGTTCCACCCGAGCGAGCCGCTGTTGTTGCCCGTCGCGGTGGCCACGACCTGGCCGCCGACGAGGAGGTTCACCGCGGTCGGGTTCGCGCCGCCCCACGGGTGCTCGCCGCCGGCGGTCTGCAGGTCGATGAAGGGACTCGACACCGTGAAAGTCGGCGAGGTGATCGTGCCCGTGCCGCCGTCGCCGTCCGGCGGCCACGTGTCGAGCGCCTTCGCGGCGATCTGGCCGCCCAGCGGACCGGTGGACGGACCCGAGTTCGTGAACGAGCCTGTTCCCGTCCAGCCGAGGTCGGCGTAACTGCTGGTGCCCGGGGTCGACCAGTCGGCGAACACCGTGTGCGCGGGCAGGGTTCCGGCCGGTACGGCGCCGGTGACGTACGGGTGGTTCCCGCCGCCGACCTGGAAGTTCAGGTGGTTCTTCGCGATCGTGAACGCCGGCGAGGTGAGGGTTCCTGTGGATCCGTCGCCGCCGTTGAAGCTGTTCACGAGGTGGGTGCCGTCGAAGCCCGTGACCGGTTGCTGGTCTGGCAGTGCGCCGGTCGCGGGCTCGGCCCCGAACGCCGTACCGGTCGTGGTCCAGTCGCCGTAGCTCCCGGAGTCGAACGCGTCGAGTGCCGTGCCGGCGGGCGGGGTGTACGTCGCCGGGTCGTCGGACGTGAACGTCGTGCCGTCGAAGTCGCCGGTGAAGTACTGCACACCGGTGCTGCCGACGCTGACGCTCATCACCCACTTGACGTTCTTCTTGTCACCGTCCACCGGCATCGGGTACAGGTCTGGGCACTCCCACACTCCGCTCACTGAGCCGCCGGGACCGAAGTCGCTGAGGTGGCTCCAGTTCTTCAGGTCTGGCGAGGAGTAGATCGCCACCTTGTGCTGGTCGGAGAGACTGACCACCATTCGCCAGGCGTGGGCGGGCTCGTACCAGAACACCTTCGGGTCGCGGAAGTTCACCGAGTTCAGGTCGAGGACGGGGTTGCCGTCGTAGCGCGTCCAGGTGCGCCCTTTGTCCGTGCTGTAGGCGATCGACTGCTTCTCGACGTTCGTGCCGTCCTGCACGCTGGTGTACATCGCGACCATCGGCGGGTTCTTCGCTGTGCCGAAACCGCTCGTGTTGCCGGTGTCGATCACGGCGCTGCCCGAGAAGAACGTGCTGCTGCCGGCATCATGCGCGGGGCCGCTCACCGGGATGTCGGTCCAGTGGACGAGGTCGGTGCTCGTCGCGCCCTTCCAGGTGCCGAAGCTGAACAGGTAGTACTGGCCGGCGTCGTAGACGAGCCCGTTCGGGTCGCCGATCCATCCGGTCGGCAGGGTGTAGTGGAACTGCGGGCGGTAGGGCTCGTCATAACCCGCTGAGCCGGGCGCGGGTGGTGCGGCGGCGGCGGCGCTGAGCGCTGGCGCGGTGAGTGCCGCGGCGACCAGGGCGGACGCCACGGCGACGGCGGTGCGACGCCGTCGGGGGGAGCTCGACATCGGGGGAACCTCCTTGTTCGGAACCGGGGAATTGCTATTTCGATTAAGCGCTAATTCGATTTAACACAGGGTTCATCGTGGCTCGTTTCCGCTGTCGGCGCAAGGGTGGATCCGCGCGGGGCCGCAGCGGATCCGGATCAGGGAGACCGAGGGGCTGCGACCGAATCCCGTTCGACGAGTTCGCCGTGCACGTCCTGGCGCGGCGGAACGGACGAGCCGGAGATCAGCGCGAGCAGAGCGTCGGCGCCCTTCAGCCCGAGCTCGTAGAACGGAAGGCGCACGGTGGTCAGGGCGGGCCGCACGCTCCCGGCGAGCTCCTCCTGGTCGTCGTAACCCACCAGCGACACATCGCCGGGCACATCGAGTCCCTGCGACTGCGCGGCCAGGAGGGCGCCCAGTGCGATGCGATCGTTGCCGCACAGCAGAGCCGTGGGGCGATCCTCGGCCTGCAGCAGGGCCAGGGCGCGATCGTATCCGGAGTCGATCGTGTACGGGCCGGGGACGATCGAGCCGCGGCGTACGGCGAGGCCGGCAGCGCGCATCTCCTTGCGGAACGCGGTCGTGCGCTCCTGCGCCGCCCAGTCGCCGTCACCGGGAAGGGCGACGATGTTGCGATGGCCCGCGGCGAGCAGGCGGCGGATGGCCAGAGCTCCGCCGAAGCGCTCTGCGGGGCGGACCGACGGGATCCGCGGTTCGCCGGGCGCGGGGAAGCAGTTCACGAGTACAGAGGGGACCGACGCCAGCTCAGGCAGGGGTGCGATCTCGCGCGTCACGGTGGAGGCGAAGATCAGGCCGTCGACGCGACGATCCAGCAGTTCGCGCGCCGCGGCGCCGCCGAGGTCGGCATCGCCCCGCGTGTTGACCAGCAGCAGTACGCGCCCCGAGCGACGAGCCGCGTCTTCCACGGCGCGAACGATCTGGCCCGCGAACGGGGACGACGCGATCCCGTCGGTCAGCATCCCGATGGAGTGGGTCTGCTGCAGTCTCAGCTGTCGTGCCGTCAGGTTCGGGCGAAAGCCGAGTTGCGCGGCCGCTTCCAGGACCTTTGCCTGCGTGGCCGCGGAGATACGGCCGTCCTTGCGCTCGTTGAGCACGAAGGACACGGCAGTCGGCGACACCCCCGCCGCGCGAGCGACGTCTCGCATCGTCGGGCGGCGGGAGGTGCCGTCATCTGCCATCGAGGCTCAGGAGGCGAACAGGCGCTGCAGGCGCTGGACGCCCTCGAGCAGCTGGTCGTCGCCGAGCGCGTACGACATGCGGATGTAGCCGGACGGGCCGAACGCCTCGCCCGGGACCACGGCCACCTCGGCCTGGTCGAGGATGAGGTCGGCGAGCTCGAGCGAGGTCGTCGGGGTCACGCCGCCCCAGGTGCGTCCGAGCAGGCCCTGCACGTCGGGGTAGACGTAGAAGGCGCCGGTCGGGTTCGGCACCACGAGGCCGTCGATCTTGGACAGCTCGGCCACGATGAGCTTGCGGCGGCGGTCGAACGCCTCGCGGAACTGCTCGGCCTCGGTCTGCGGGCCGTTGAGGGCGGCGATCGCGGCGCGCTGGGCGACGTTGTTCACGTTGCTCGTCAGGTGGGACTGCAGGTTGCCGGCGATCTTGATGGCGTCGGCGGGCCCGACCATCCAGCCGACTCGCCAGCCGGTCATCGCGTACGTCTTGGCGACGCCGTTGACCAGGATGGTCTGACCGGCGACCTCGGGCAGCGCCTCGACGACGGATGTCGCCTTTACGCCCTCGTAGGTGAGGTTCTGGTAGATCTCGTCCGAGATGATCCAGATCCCGTGCTCGAGCGCCCACGCGGCGATCGCGGCGGTCTCCTCGGGGGAGTACACCGATCCGGTCGGGTTGGACGGCGAGACGAACACCAGCACGGTCGTGCGATCGGTGCGCGCGGCCTCGAGCTGGTCGACCGTGACCTTGTACTCCTGGTCCGCGCCGGCGAAGACCTCGACCGGCACGCCGTCGGCGAGGCGGATCGCCTCGGGGTAGGTGGTCCAGTACGGCGCGGGCAGCAGCACCTCGTCGCCGGGGTTCACCACGGCCTGGAAGGCCTGGTACACGGACTGCTTGCCGCCGTTGGTGACGATCACCTGGCTGGGCGAGACCTCGAGGCCGGAGTCGCGCAGCGTCTTCGCGGCGATCGCCTCGCGCAGCTCGGGCAGGCCGGCGGCAGGGGTGTAGCGGTAGTTCGCCGGGTTCGCGAGGGCCTCGGCCGCCGCGTCCACGATGAACTGCGGGGTGGCGAAGTCGGGCTCGCCCGCGGCGTACGAGACGACGGGCTTGCCCTCGGCCTTGAGGGCCTTGGCCTTGGCATCCACCTTCAGCGTGGCGGACTCGGCGATGGCGGAGAGTTTGCGGGAGAGAGGTGCGCGTTCGGTCACGCCACCAGCGTACTCGCGCGCCTGTCGGGAGAAATGGCCATGACGTACAAAGCACAGGCGTCGTTCTCCGTCGTGGCGAACAGGTGCGTATGTCGGATCGGGCATACGTCGGCGACCACCGGATCCGGCATTCATCAGCGGCCGGTGGTGCGGTATCCGGTCGCCGTCAGGTCAGGAACGACGGCGGGACGGCGCAGTAGTCGGCCAGGCGCCGTGTGGGCGCTTCGGGATCCGTCACGTCGACCAGCGCGGTGGCCGCCGTATGCGGCACCTCGTCGCCGTCGATGAGCCAGATCGAGAAGTGCCACAGTCCGCGGGTGCGCTCGGCGAGCAGGCCGGTCGTGCCGGAGACGATCTGGACGACGTCCGCACCGGCGGCGCGGAAGGGCGCCACGATGTCGGACCGCAGGCCGGCCTCGTCGCGGTCGTCCTGGGCGGCGACGGCCACCTCGATGCCTCGGGTGCGCAGCACATCGGCGAGTTCCTCGGCGAAGGCGGCCGAGCGCTCCGCGGATGGGCTGGCGACCGCGAGCAGCCGCGCTCCACGGGGATAGTCGCGGAGGAACTCTTCGGCGAGGTCGTCGAAGAGGGGGCGCATGGCAGGCCGGGCGGTCATGCCTCCAGCGTAGGCGCGGTCACCGCCCATGCGGCGCGATCCCGGTCTGCGGATTCCGGCGCTCGGATCCGGGCCCGCACGGAGGATCTCGGCGCGCGGATCCGGCCGGGCTGATCAGGTGACGGCGTCGCGCTCCTGGAACTCGGGAGCGCGCCACAGCTCCTCGTCGAGCACCCGGCGCAGGATCTCCACGGCGTCCCACACGTCGGCGTGGCCCAGATACATGGGGGTGATCCCGAATCGCAGCACCTCCGGTTCGCGGTAGTCGCCGATCACGCCATTCGCGATGAGCGCCTTCATCACCGCGTAGCCCTCGGGGTGGCGGAAGGAGACGTGGCTGCCGCGCTGGGCGTCGTCGCGCGGCGTGATGAGCGTGAGCGGGTGGTGCGCGAGCCGGGTCTCCACCAGCCGGATGAAGAGCGTCGTCAGCGCGAGGGACTTGCGGCGCAGCGCCTCCTGGTCGACTTCGAGGTGCATGTCGAGCCCGACCTCCATGGTGGCCATCGACAGGATCGGCTGGGTGCCCACGAGGAAGCGCCGACCACCCGGAGCGGGGGCGTAGGAGTCGGTCATCGCGAACGGGCGATCGTGCCCCCACCAGCCGGTGAGCGGCGTCTCGACCCGGTCGAGGTGGCGTTCGGCGACCCAGAAGAACGCGGGGGAGCCGGGGCCGCCGTTGAGGTACTTGTAGGTGCAGCCGACCGCGAAGTCCGCGCCGGCATCGGCGACGGCGACGGGCACCGCGCCGACCGAGTGGCAGAGGTCCCAGACGGCCAGGGCGCCCGCATCGTGGATCTGCGCCGTCGCCCCCGCCATGTCCCACAGGTGGCCCGTGCGGTAGTTGACCTGGGTGAGCAGCACCACGGCGACGTCCTCGTCGAGCCCCGCGTCGAGGTCCTCGGGCGCGTCGATCAGCCGCAGGGAGTAGCCGCGGTCGAGCAGGGCCATCAGTCCCTCGACGATGTAGAGGTCGGTGGGGAAGTTCTCCCGCTCCGATACGATGACCCGGCGCTCCGGGGCGTCCTGCTGCTGCAGCCGGATCGCGGCCGAGACCGCCTTGAAGACGTTGATCGAGGTGGTGTCGGTCGCGACGCACTCACCGGCGCCACCGCCGATGAGCCGGCCGATCTTCTCTCCGATCCGGAGGGGCAGGGCGAACCAGTGGTTCTTGTTCCAGCTGCCGATGAGGTCCGCGCCCCACTCGCGGCTGACGACGTCGGCCGCACGGGCGACGGCGTCGCGGGGGAGCGCGCCGAGCGAATTGCCGTCGAGGTAGACGATGCCCTCGGGGAGGGCAAAGCGCTCGCGGAGAGAGGCCAGCGGGTCGATCCGGTCGGCTTCTTGGCACTGCTCGCGGGTGATCGGCGCGGTATCCGTCATCGTGCAATCCTCCTCGGTCGTGGATCCGGCTCGGGCAGCCGGGATCCGGAGATCACGTTCCATGATGACGAATCATCGACACAGCGCCTAGGATTCCGACAGATATCCGAGATTCACGTTGAATTGCGATGGATCACCGGATCGATGAACGCCTCAGGAGGCACGATGCTGGACGGAATCCGGCTCACTGCGACGGATCGGCGGATCCTCGAGGAGCTGTCCCGTGACGGGCGGCTGTCGAACAAGGAGCTCGCCGCGCGGGTCGGCCTTCCCCGCTCGACCTGCCACGGACGGGTGCGCGCGCTCGAGGAGGCCGGCGTGATCCGGGGCTATCACGCCGAGCTCGACCCCGTGGCGGCCGGCGCCGGCGTCGAGGCGCTCATCATGGTCGCGGTCAAGGAGGATGCGCGGGATCAAGTGCCCGCCATCACGGCCCGCCTCCGCACGATCCCCGGTGTGCAGCGCGTCTACCTGATCGGAGGCGTGCACGACCTCGTCATCCACGTCGCCTGCGAGAGCGTCCCGGGGCTGCGCGACTTCCTGCGCACGCATCTCGGATCCGTGCCGGCGCTGGGGCAGACCCAGACCCAGCTCATCTTCGAGCAGCACGCCGGTGCCGCGGTCATTCCGGGGTGAGCAGCGAGCCGCTGCGCCGCCGCACGGCCGGACGCAGCCCCGGCACGAGCGCGGGCGTGCGCTCGGCGTAGCGCGCGTAGGGCTCGCCGAGCTCCGCACGCAGATCGCGCTCCTCGAACCGGATCCCGATCGCGATGTAGCCGCTGAACGCCGCAGCGAACAGCGCGTGGCCCCAGGTCATGATCGGCGTGACCCAGAACGCCAGGAGCAGGCCCAGCATGAGCGGGTGCCGCACGAGCGCATAGAGCCAGCGAGCCTGGAAGGCGGAGGCGGGCGGACGCCCCGACACGGCCTGACGGAGCCCGACGAAGCCCAGGTGGTCGATCAGGAACGTGGAGCCGATCGCGACGAGCCATCCGAGTGCGCAGACCGCCCACAGCGCGGTGCGCCAGGGCTCGGCGCCCACGTCCCAGATCACCGTCGGGATCGGCCGCCATTGCCACAGCACGAGCGCCAGCAGCGCGCTCGCCGCCAGCACGTACGTCGAACGTTCGACTCGCACGGGGAGCATCCGGGCGAACCGTCGCTTGGTCGAGGCGCGGGCGAACACCGAGTGGTGCAGCGCGAACACGGCCACCAGCAGCAGGTCGATGGCCACCGCGATCGGCCAGGCCGTGGCGGGCCCGCGGTCGACGGCGGTGGCGGGTCCGATATCGGAGAGGAACGCGACCGCCCGGACGATCACGGCCAGGAAGGCAAGATAGGCGACGGTGGCGTAGGCCGTGGCGAATACTCGCGTCATGACATCCCCGATCCGCGGTTGCTCACACCGGACGGCCGATGAAGCCGTGATCGATCGCGAACAGGCTCGCCCCGACCCGGTTCGCGACGCCGATCTTCGCGTAGGTGTGCTCGACGTGATTGCGTACGGTCTTCTCGCTGAGCGTCAGAACCGCGGCGATCTCGCGGTTGCTCCGCCCCTGCGCGACGAGCGTCAGGATCTCCGCCTCGCGAGGGGTGAGTCCGGCGGGAAGGGGCGGTCGTGTCCTCCGTGCACCGGTGTCGCCCGTCGCCGCCGCCGCGACCGCGGCGACCGCCTCCCCGTCGAGGTGCCCGGCGGCGACGCGCCGGCGCAGGCGTCCGATCGCCTCACCCGGTTCGAGCGCGGCACGGTACGGGCGCGGCTCGGTCGCCGCCCGGAACGCGACGGCGGCGGCGAGCAGGCGGTCGGACCGGGTGAGGCTCGTCCCGGGTGCTCCGGCCGGATAGCCGCTGCCGTCCAGGTGCTCGTGATGCGCGCGCACCAGGGCCGATTCGGCAGCGAGGCCCGGGATGCGCGCGAGCACGCGTCCCCCGAGGTACGGATGCATCCGCACCCGCTCCCAGTCGCCGTCGTCGAGCACGTCCGGCTTCGACCAGATCAGGTTCGACACGCCCAGTCGCCCGATGTCGTGCAGATGCGCCGCCCGCCGGAGGGTCGCGACCTCGTCGGCGGGCACGCCGATCTCGCGGGCCGCCGCACCCACGATCTCGGCGACCCCGCGCGAGTGCCCCAGCAGGAACGGGCACTTCAGGTCGGCGAAGTCGCCGATGGCGGCGACGGCGGCGTCGAGCGCATCGCCGTGCAGCACGTCGTCCCGATCGGGCGCGCACTCCAGGGCGGCGCGCCACGCGGCGGATCCGTGGGGGATGTCGAGCAGCGCGGCCGCATCGGCGGTGAACGCATCGACGATCAGGGGATCGAACTGTCCGCCTCGGCGCTCGCGGGCCATGCGGACCGCCGCTTCCGCTCCGCCGAGTCGATCGTGCACCTCGGCCGTGTCGGCGAGCTGCGCGATCCGCATCGCGATCGGGATCTCCTCACCTGCGAGCCCGCGCGGCAGGCCACGACCGTCGTATCGTTCGAAGGCCGCGGACACGGACTCTTGCACCGCTTGCGGGAGGCCGAGCCGCTCGGCCAGCAGCGCGGCCGAAAGGCAGTGCGAGTGCAGCAGCGTGCCGAGGCTGCCACGCGAGTCGATCATGAGCGCGGTGAGCGTCGTCGCGCGCTGAACGAGCGGGCGGCCCTGCGCGACGTGCTCGACCAGGAAGCGCAGGAACGGCAGCCCCGACCAGTCCACCAGGTAGGAGGCGCTGCGCACGGCGATGTCATCGCCGAACCAGCGCGCGTACTCCTGCGAGTCGGCCGTGCAGCCGATCCACATGAGCAGCGTCGCCTGGTAGGCGGCGCCGCGCTGATCATCGTCCAGGCCCAGCCGCGCGGCGAGGCGATCGGCGAGGAGCGCGGCGCGCATCATGTGCTCCGCCGGCTGGCCGAGGCCCAGGTCGATCGCGACGGAGACCGCCGCGATCATCTCGCCCCGGGTCGGAGCACCGGCTGTCGCGCCCACAGATCCATTGTCGGCGACGCGGTCCTGCAGGGCCAGAGACATCAGCGCGGCCGCGCATCCTCGGTGCGGCCGTCCTCGGGCACGATCACGGCCGTGTGCTCCGCGGCATCGAAGGCGCTGAACCGGGCGTCCCCCACGTAGAACAGCCCGTGCTGCGGCATCCAGAAGTCGCCGAGACGGCTCTGCCGGCTCAGCGCCCCGATCGGGCCGAGGTCCCTGCCGTGGATGGACGCCGTGCTCGCCGCGACGCGCCAGATCCGCGTCGGAACGACCTGGAAGCGCTGCCGATTGGGGGCGGCGCCGGCCATGCGCATCCGTCCGGTGCGCAGCATCGGCCGTGCCATCGGCCCCATGGCGCGCAGCAGCGGGTCGCTGCGGCGCGCGGCCGTGGGAAGAGCGGATCCGAGCGCGGACATCGTGCGGGTCGCCGGCGTCGCCCGCAGCCGGACGTCCCAGTCCAGCACGCCGGCGATCCGCACCCGGAGTCGGGCGGGATCGGTCCAGCTCAGATCGATCTCGGGCACGCGCTCGAACGTCGCGGCGGCGCTGAAGTAGCGCGGGCAGCTGTGCACCGGATCGGTGGTGGTGAACATGTGCCAGGCGCCGTCCGGAGCCCGGTGCCAGGCCGCTCGGTATGCCGGACCGATGCTGGTCCGGGTCATCACCCGCAGCGCAAGGCAGTCGCCGCCGCGGAACGTCAGGCCGAGCACGCCGAATCCGGTGAACCGCTCGTCGTCGCCCTCGGGAAGGCGAGGGTGGCCCGTCACCTGGACTGAGGCGGCCTGGGGAGTGCTGGTGGTGGACATGGATCCACCTTCGCGCGGCGGGGGCGCCAGCGCATGAGGCATCCGCCCCGACTTCCGGCGCGGATGGAGCCGACCTGCGCGGGACGTGTCAGCGCTCGACGAGCACGCCGTCCTCGTCGGCGTAGAGCCGGGCGCCGGGACAGAACTCCACGTCGCCGAAGCGCAGCATCACGTCGACCTGTCCGGTTCCTGTCTTGGCGCTCTTGCGCGGGTTGGTGCCGAGGGCCTTGACGCCCAGGGGGAGCCTGCCGATCGCAGCGCTGTCGCGGATCGCGCCGTGGATCACGACGCCTGCCCAGCCGTTCGCGACCGCGCTGGACGCGATCATGTCGCCCATCAGCGCCGTGCCGAGGGATCCGGATCCGTCGACGACCAGCACGGCGCCGTCGCCCGCGGTCGCGAGCAGGTCCTTCACGAGCTGGTTGTCCTGGAAGCAGCACACCGTGCGGATCGGGCCTTCGAAAGCGACGTTCCCGCCGAAATCGCGCAGCTGCAGGGCGAGGGACTGCAGCGTGTCTCCGTGCTCGTCGTAGAGGTCGGCGGTGGAGGTCATGGCAAGGATCCTTTCAGACGCGGTCGGCGGGACGTCTGCACGACGCGGGAACACCTGCACGAGCGGATCGGTCATCCGGTCGTGCAGGTGTTCCCCGATCGTGCAGAGGGTCAGCTGAACTGGTTCATCGTGTTGTGCTGACCGCCGGCCTTCAGGGCCGCGTCGCCGGCGAAGTACTCCTTGTGGTTGTCGCCGAGGTCGGATCCTGCCATGTTCTGGTGCTTGACCGTGGCGATCCCGCCGCGGATCTCGCGGCGCTGCACACCCTTGACGTAGGCGAGCATGCCCTCGTCGCCGAAGTAGCCCTTCGCGAGGTCATCGGTCGACAGCGCGGCCGTGTGGTAGGTCGGCAGGGTGATGAGGTGGTGGAAGATGCCGGCGCGGGCGGATCCGTCGCGCTGGAACGTGCGGATCTTCTCGTCCGCGAGACGCGCCAGCTCGGTGTCGTCGTACTCGACGCTCATCAGCTTGTCGCGATCGTATGCCGAGACGTCGGCACCCTGCGCGGCGAGGAGGTCGTACACCTGCTGACGGAAGTTCAGCGTCCAGTTGAACGACGGGCTGTTGTTGTAGACGAGCTTCGCATTCGGGATCACCTCGCGGATGCGGTCGACCATGCCCGCGATCTGCTCCACATGGGGCTTCTCCGTCTCGATCCACAGCAGGTCTGCACCGTTCTGCAGCGACGTGATGCAGTCCAGTACGCAGCGGTCCTCGCCGGTGCCCGGACGGAACTGGTAGAGGTTGCTGGCCAGGCGCTTCGGGCGCAGCAGCGTGCCGTCGCGCTTGATGACCACGTCGCCGTTGCCGAGCTCGCTGCCTGCGATCTCCTCGACATCGAGGAAGGAGTTGTACTGGTCGCCCAAGTCGCCCGGCTCCTGTGTCACGGCGAGCTTCTGGGTGAGCCCGGCGCCGAGCGAGTCGGTGCGGGCGACGATGACGCCGTTGTCGATGCCGAGCTCGAGGAACGCGTAGCGGACGGCGTTGAGCTTGGCGATGAAGTCCTCGTGCGGCACGGTGACCTTGCCGTCCTGGTGACCGCACTGCTTCTCGTCCGACACCTGGTTCTCGATCTGGATGGCGCACGCGCCTGCCTCGATCATCTTCTTGGCGAGAAGATAGGTCGCCTCGGGATTGCCGAAGCCGGCGTCGATGTCGGCGATGATCGGGACGACGTGGGTCTCGTAGCCGTCGATCTGGGACTGGATGAACTCCGCAGCGGTCTCGTCGCCGGCCCCACGGGCCGCGTCGAGCTGCGTGAAGAGCAGGTCCAGCTCTCGGGCGTCCGCCTGACGCAGGAACGTGTAGAGCTCCTCGATCAGGGCGGGCACCGCAGTCTTCTCGTGCATCGACTGGTCCGGCAGCGGCCCGAACTCGGAGCGGAGGGCGGCGACCATCCAGCCGGACAGATAGAGGTAGCGCTTGTTCGTCGTCTTGAGGTGCTTCTTGATCGAGATGAGCTTCTGCTGTCCGATGAAGCCGTGCCAGACGCCGAGCGACTGGGTGTACAGCGACGAGTCGGCGTCGTACTCCGTCATGTCGCGGCGCATGATGTCGGCGGTGTACTGCGCGATCTCGAGTCCGGTGCGGAAGCGGTTCTGCGCCCGCATGCGGGCCGCGGCCTCGGGGTCGATGGCGTTCCATCCGGATCCGGCCGCCGCCTTCAGCGCCTGGATGGCGTCGATGTCGTCCTGGTAGCGAGTCATGGTCATTCCTTCGTTCGTGGGCGATGGGTCGGGCGTCGAGGGGATCAGGCGGTCTCGACGAGGAAGCGGGAGTAGGCGGGCAGCGTCAGGAATGCCGGGAACTCGGGCTGCAGCGCCACCTCGCGGAACACCGCGGCGGCGTCCTCGAAGCGGTCGCCCTCGGTGCGGGGGGTCTCGGCGAGCACCTCGGAGATCAGACCCTCGACGTACTCGGCCGTGATGAGCACTCCGTCCTGGGTGGACTGGCCCTGGTGGATCCACTGCCACACCTGCGATCGGCTGATCTCGGCCGTCGCCGCGTCCTCCATGAGGTTGTCGATCGCGACGGCGCCCAGGCCGCGCAGCCACGCCTCGATGTAGCGGATCGCCACGGAGACGTTGTCGCGGACGCCGGAGGCGGTGATCGGACGACCGATGTGCACGTCGAGCAGGTCCTCGGCGCGCACCTGCACGTCGTCGCGCTGCCGGTCGAGCTGGTTGGGGCGGTCGCCCAGCACGGCGTCGAACTCGGCCTGCGCCGTGGGGATCAGGTCGGGGTGCGCCACCCAGGTGCCGTCGAAGCCGTCGCCCGCCTCGCGTTTCTTGTCGGCGGCGACCTTCTCGATGGCCCGGGCGGTCACCTCGGGGTCGCGCCGGTTCGGGATGAAGGCGCTCATCCCGCCGATCGCGAAGGCGCCGCGCTTGTGGCAGGTCTGCACGAGCAGCTCGGTGTAGGCCCGCATGAACGGCACCGTCATGGTGACCTCGCTGCGGTCCGGCAGAACGAACCGGGCGCCGCGGCCGCGGTAGTTCTTGATGATCGAGAAGATGTAGTCCCAGCGTCCGGCGTTCAGGCCCGCGCAGTGCTCGCGCAGTTCGAACAGGATCTCCTCCATCTCGAACGCAGCCGGCAGCGTCTCGATCAGCACCGTCGCGCGGATCGTGCCGCGCCGGATCCCGAAGTACTCCTCGCTGAAGGTGAACACGTCGTTCCAGAGCTTCGCCTCCTCGCTCGACTCGAGCTTGGCGATGTAGAAGTACGGCCCGCGGCCGGCCTCGATGAGGGCCTGCGCGTTGTGGAAGAAGTAGAGGCCGAAGTCGACCAGCGAGCCCGACGCGTCCATGCGGCGGCCGGTGCGGTCGGTGAACTCGAGGTGCTTCTCCGCGAGGTGCCAGCCGCGGGGGCGCATCACGATCGTCGGGGTCCGCTCCGCCGTGACGCGGTACTCCTTGCCGTCCTCGCTGGTGTGGGTCAGGCGCCCGCGGATCGCGTCGCGCAGGGACAGCTGTCCGCCGATCACGTTGCGCCAGGTGGGGCTCGTGGCGTCCTCCTGGTCGGCCAGCCACACCTTGGCGCCGGAGTTCAGCGCGTTGATGGTCATCTTCGGGTCGGTCGGGCCGGTGATCTCGACACGGCGGTCCTCGAGTCCGGGTCCGGCGCCCGCCACGCGCCAGTCGGCGTCCTCGCGGATGTGCCGGGTGTCGTCGCGGAAGCGCGGGTCGTGCCCGTTGCCGATCTCGAAGCGGCGGCGCATGCGGTCGGCGAGACGGTCGTGACGGCGACCGCCGAAGCGGTGGTGCAGCTCGGTGAGGAAGGCCACGGCGGCGGGGGTGAGGATCTCGCCGAAGCGTTCGTGCATCGGTCCGGTGATGCGGATCGCGGGGCCCTCGGTGCCGGGGACGGCTGCGCCGACGGTCCGGATCGGGGCGGTCGGCGACGCGGTGGGAATGGTCATGATCTGTCTCCTCCGTGAGTGGATCCGGTCCGGCGTCTGTGCCGGGGTGGCTTGAGACCACTCTGAGTGAAGATCCGGATCTGTCCCGACCAAAACGGGGGAGAAGTTTGGTTAGATTTCTGTTTTCGTGACAGAATCAGCGCCATGGTCACCGCAGACACCGCAGAAGAGGTCGACGCTCTCACGATCGGACGTCGCATTCGCCAGCTCCGCACTGCGGCCGGGCTGACTCTCGAGCAGCTCGCGACGGCGATCGACCGGGCGCCGAGCCAGGTGTCCATGATCGAGACGGGCAAGCGCGAGCCGAAGCTCACCCAGCTGCAGCAGATCGCCCGCGTGCTGGATACGACGATCGACCAGATCCTCGCCGAGCAGCCTCTCGACGAGCGCGCCGCGATGGAGATCGCGGTGGAGCGCGCGATGAAGGGACAGACGTTCCAGGCCCTCGGCATCGCTCCCTTCCGGATCTCGAAGACCGTTCCCGACGAGGCGCTGCGGGCGCTGCTCGCCCTGCACGCCGAGATCGACAAGCTCCGCGACGAGCGCGCGGCGACTCCCGAGGAGGCCCGCCGCGCGAACGTCGAGCTGCGCCATCTCATGCGCCGTCAGGACAACCACTTCGCCGACCTGGAGAAGAAGGCGGCGGAGATCCTCGCCGCGGTGCATCATCCCGGCGGACCGCTCACGCAGCGCACGGCGAGCGACATCGCCGCGCACCTCGGCTTCACCCTGCACTACGCGCCGGATCTGCCCCAGTCCACGCGCAGCGTCGCCGACCTCGCACACGGGCGCTTGTACCTCTCCAGCCGCGTGCCGGGGAAGGGCGACGCCCGCACCGCCGTCCTGCAGGCGCTCTCCAGTCGCATCCTCGGGCACTCCGAGCCGCGCAGTTATGCCGAGTTCCTGCGGCAGCGTGTCGAGACGAACTACCTCACCGGCGCGCTGCTCATGCCGGAAGAGCACCTGGTGCCCGTGCTGAAGGATGCCAAGGAGCGCCGCGCGATCTCGATCGAGGACCTCCGCGACGCCTACTCGGTGTCGTACGAGACCGCCGCGCACCGGTTCACGAACCTCGCCACCCGGCACCTGGGCATCCCGGTGCACTTCCTCAAGGTGCACGAGTCCGGCACCATCACGAAGGCGTACGAAAACGATGACGTGAACTTCCCGACCGACCGGCTCGGATCCATCGAGGGGCAGATGTGCTGCCGCCGCTGGACCAGCCGGGTCGTGTTCGAGGAGGAGGACCGGTTCAACCCGTACTACCAGTACACCGACACGGGCAATGGGACCTACTGGTGCACCGCTCGTGTGGAGCCGTCGAGCGAGGGCCTGCATTCGGTGAGCGTGGGAGTGCGCTTCGACGACACGAAGTGGTTCATCGGGCGGGACACCCCCAACCGCGGCGTCTCGAAGCACTCGGTCGAGGTGTGCTGCCGGCGCGCTCCGGCCGACCTGGAGAAGCGCTGGCGGGAGCAGTCCTGGCCGAACGTGCGCACGCCGCGCACCCTCCTGGCCACGCTGCCGACCGGCGCGTTTCCGGGGGTCGACACGACCGACGTGTACGAGTTCCTGGAAGCGCACGCCCCGGCCTGATCCCGCTGCTCCTGCGGTCGCGGTGGCGGGCGTCTACGACGCGGGCGCCCGCCACCGGAACTACCTGCCTCTCACCGTGAGAGTCACTGCTGCGGCGGTTGAGGCCGCATACACAGAATCTCCCTTGTACACCGCGGTCAGCGAGTGGGTACCGGCCGCGAGGCGATCGCCGAGCGGAACCTGGGCCGTCCCGTCCACGTTCAGCGTCGCCGCGCCCAAGAGCGTGTTCCCCTCGAACACCTGGACGGTGCCGGTGGGCGTGCCTGCCGCCCCGGAGACATGCACGACGGCCTTGCCGGCTCGGCCCTCCCGCAGAGTGGCCGGTGCGAGCACAGCTCGCGTCACAGAGGGTGCGAGAACGGTGAGCGTCGCGGAGCCGGCGCTCGGCTGTACGACGCCGTACCCCTGATACGAGGCGGTCACCCGCACCTCGCCCCAGGGGAGGTCGGCCGGGAGGACGACCGACGCCGTGCCGTCCACCACCTGCGCCGTGGTCGACCAGGATCCGGCCGTGACGACCACGGGGCCGGCAGCTTCGCCGCCGTCCGCTGCGGTGACGGTGACAGTCGCGGTCGACGGGCCGCCTCCCGCGGTGACGCTGCTCGGCGAGAGCGCCACGGCGGTGGTCGAGCCGACCGCTGGCGCCGCGGCACCCTGCAGCGCGTCCCACTCCGCCTGGGTGATGCCCATCACCGTTCCGTGACGCGGGCTCGTCGGCAGCGAGTAGGAGGACGGGATCTTCCACGAGGGGCTCTCGAGTGTGGCCGAGTGCAGCGGCAGGTAGCCGCGCCCGCCGTACTCGTCGAGAAAGAGGTAGTAGCCGCCGTTCGGGTCACCGGGGTTGGCCTTGAAGATCGTCGGACCCTCCACGGCTCCCGTTCCGGCGTTCCTCCCGATGCACGTGGCGGCCGTCGTCCAATCGGCGACGGGTGCGAGCAGATCGGCGGACTTCTCCTCGAAGACGTCAGTGCACCCCGAGGCCGAGGCCTCGTCCTTGGTGAACCGATAGTAGGCGCCGTCATCCTTGATGACGGTGGTGTCGATGCGAGAGACTCCCGCGTCCTGCCAGACCTGCGCGGGGGTGAAATTCACGAAGTCGCGCGTGGTCGCATACATCATCTTCTCGTACGTGCTGCCGGTGTGGTTCACGTCGGCCGCGTCGTAGATCTTCGATGCCCAGAACACGACGTAGGACCCGAGCGCGTCGTCCCAGTAGGCTTCGGGCGCCCAGGTGTTTCCTGCCGTCGGCGGTGAGACGACGACGCTGCGCTGGGTGCCCCAGTGCACGAGGTCGCGCGACTCCCAGATCTCCAGCGAGCGGCTGCCGGTGCGCTGGGAAGCGTCCCAGCTGGTGCCGGAGCCGATCGAGAGGTCGGTCGCGATCAGATAGAAGGTGTCACCATCGTGCGATCGCATGATGAACGGGTCGCGCAATCCCGTCGTCCCGAGCGTCGAACTGAGCACCGGCCGACCGCCGTTGAGCTCGGACCAGTGCAGGGCGTCATCGCCGGTGCTCGCGGCGAAGGAGATCTTCTCCCCCGCGACCGTGTTTCCGGTGAAGTAGGCGAACATGTAGGCGGAGTTCTCGACCTTGCGGGGCATCGCGCGGACGGTGGCGATGAAGGCGCGCGACGTGGTGGCGTCGCCGAGACGGAGCGTCGCGGTGAGCGTGACCGTCGCATCGGGCATCCCGTAGCGCGGCCGCTGCACGACCCCGGTCGCGTCGATGATCGACGGATCGGACGATGCCCAGTCGACGGATGATCTGTAGCCGCCGGCACTCGGCAGACCGAGGTTGCCGCGCACGTCGTCGAGATTCGCGACCGTCAGATGCTGCGCGTCGTCGGCGAGCTTCTCTGCGTCCGTCAGGTCGGGCAGCACGGTCGCGGTGAACTGCTTGGTCGCCGTGGCGCTGCCCTTCGTCAGCGTCGCGGTCAGCGTGACCGGAGTGGCGGAGCCGCCGGCCACCGGGCGGGTGACCGTGCCATCCGCGCTGATGACCGCCGGGTTCGAGGAGGTCCAGCTCACAGCGGTCCCGCCCGCTCCGCTGGTCGGCAGTTCGAGATTCGAGGTGACTCCGGAGAGATCACCGAGGTCGAGCGCGGCCTGTCCCGTGGCCAGACCGCTGGCGACGGTGGATTCCGCGAGCGCCTGCACCTCGTTCGCCGCCAGTGCGCGGTCGTAGATCCGGAAGGCGCCGACATCGCCCTTCAGGTTGTTGTCGCCGGAGTAGAGCGAACGCCCCAGGTAGTCGGCTGTGGTCACCCCTCCGCCGATCGACCCCGGGCTGAGCGTGATGCCGGTCCTGCGCGCCACCTCCGCTCCGTCGAGATAGAGGATGCCAGTGCCGGACTCATCCTGCGTGTAAGTGAGGTGCTCCCAGGCGCCGCGCGGCAGGTTCGCGTTGGAGGTCGTCGTCTGCTCGGTGCTCCAGTTGCCGCTCGCGATCGACGTGCGATATCCGTCCCCCGTCGTGAACAGATAACCGTCGCCGTACCAGCTCGTGCTGTTGCCGAAGCCATAGATGAAGTAGGGCGTCTGCTGCGTCGCGTCTATCCTCACGTCGAGGTCGACGGAGATCGCGCTGAGCCCCGACATGAGGTTGTCCGGCAGTCTGAGATAAGCGCCGGAGCCACTGAAATGAGCGGCGCCGCCCGAAATGGTGACGCCGTTGTTCGTCGCGTCGTTGCCGTGTCCCGAGGTGTCGACGCCGATGGCCGTCGAACCGTCGAACGTGTAGCTCAGGATCGGGCCGCTGGATGTATCGGCGAGCGCGGGCTGGGCTGCGGCGACCAGCCCGATCGTGGTGGCCAGGGCCGCCCCGAGAGCGACCGCTCGTCGGATGGGAGGATGCATGTCTTGGTCTCCTTCTCGCCGCCTCGTCGCGGCGAGCCCACGGTACTCGGGCTGTGAGCGCTCACACAAGCCTCCACTCCGCCGCCACCCTCCTCGTGGCACGCTCTCGAGCGTGCCGTGCTATGTGAGCGAAAGGTCGACGGGAGATGCGTGAACCGGCTCATCGATGCCGCCATCATGGCCGCAGCCTTCGCGAGTCGTGACAATGTGCCGTTACCGAATTGTGATCGCTCACAATGTAGCGCTCGGGAAAATGTGAAGGCTAACATTCCGAGGACAGGCCTCCCCAGGCCCACATGAGACTCCGGCGACGATGCCGGATTGAACAAGGAGGTTCCAGTGAAGAAGGGCATCATCGCGGGCATCGCGCTGCTCGGCGCCGTGACCATGGCGGCCACCGGCTGCTCCGGCGGATCTTCGGCCGCGTCCGGCGGGTCGAAGGGGGACGGGGTCGTCACGGTCGGCTTCGCGCAGACCGGGTCGGAGAGCGGATGGCGCAGCGCCAACACGGAGTCGATGAAGGACGCGTTCTCCGCCAAGAACGGCTTCAAGCTGATCTTCAACGCCGCCGACAACAAGCCGGAGAACCAGATCGCAGCCGTCCGCAACTTCATCAATCAGGGCGTGGATGCGATCGTCATCGCGCCTGTCGTGACCACAGGGTGGGACGACGTGCTCAAGGAGGCGAAGGACGCGAACATCCCGGTCATCCTCGAGGACCGCACGATAGATGGCTCCAGCGATCTCTACAAGGCATGGATCGGCGACGATTTCAAGAAGGAGGGGGAGACCGCGGGCGCCTGGGCGAAGCAGACTCTCGGAGACAACGCCACCAACATGGTCGTTCTCGAGGGCACCACCGGCTCTGCCCCCGCCATTGATCGCGCCACCGGCTTCGATGACGCGATCAAGGGCAGCCAGATCAAGAAGCTGGACTCGCAGACGGGCAACTTCACGCGCGCCGATGGCAAGACGGTCATGGAGGGGTTCCTGCAGAAGTACGGCAAGAGCATCAACCTGCTCTTCGCGCAGAACGATGACATGGGCCTTGGCGCCCTCGACGCGATCAAGGCCGCGGGCCTCACGCCGGGCAAGGACATCCAGATCGTGACGATCGATGCGACCCACGATGGTCTCCAGGCTGCCGCCAACGGCGAGTTCAACTACGTGGTGGAGTGCAACCCGCTGCTCGGTCCGACCGTCGCCAAGACCGTCAAGGATGTGCTGGCCGGCAAGGACGTCGAGAAGAAGCAGACCGCGGTCGACCAGTCGTTCACCCCGGAGCAAGCGAAGACGGCCCTGCCCGACCGCAAGTACTGAGGATCCGAGGGGAGGGTGCTTCGTCGCTCTCCCCTCGCCTCGTGAGAAAGGTAACCATGGTCACTGGCGACCACCGCAGCGTCATCGAGATGCGCGGCATCAGCATCTCCTTCCCGGGGGTGAAAGCCTTGCAGGATGTCGACTTCACCCTCAGGGCCGGCGAGGTGCACACCCTCATGGGTGAGAACGGCGCGGGCAAGTCCACGCTCATCAAGGCGCTCACCGGGGTGTACCGGATCGACACCGGCCTCATCCGAGTCGACGGAACGGACAAGGTGTTCGGCGGCACCGCCGACGCGCAGGACGCGGGTGTGTGGACCGTGTACCAAGAGGTCAACCTCTGCGCGAACCTCTCGGTCGGTGAGAACGTCATGCTGGGGCAGGAGATCCGCGGCCCCTTCGGTATCGACTGGCGACGCACGCACGATTCGGCGGGCAGGCACCTGGGCAGCCTCGGTCTGACGATCGACCCCCGGTCGCCGTTGTCGTCGCACTCGATCGCCGTGCAGCAGCTGGTCGCGATCAGCAGGGCCATGGTCTCCGACTGCAAGGTGCTCGTGCTGGATGAGCCGACCTCGAGCCTGGATCGCGATGAAGTCGACCAGCTGTTTGCCGTCATGCGTGATCTGCGCGATCGGGGCGTCGCGATCCTCTTCGTGACGCACTTCCTCGATCAGGTGTACGAGATCTCCGACCGTCTCACGGTGCTGCGCAACGGTTCGCTCGTGGGCGAGTACGCGGCGTCCGAACTGGACCGCACCGAGCTCATCGGGCTCATGCTCGGCCGCGAACTCCAGGAGCTGGAGTCCCTCGACACCGCAGCGCGGCATGTCGACCGCTCCGGCATCCCCGTGCTGCGCGCAACCGGCATCGGCCGTCGCGGAGCCATCGAGCCGGTCGACCTCGAGGTGTTCGACGGCGAAGTCGTGGGGCTCGCGGGGTTGCTCGGGTCCGGTCGTACCGAACTGGTGCGACTGCTCTCCGGCGCCGACGCCGCCGACACGGGTCAGATCGAGGTGCACGGCGAACGGGTGCGCATATCCGCGCCCCGCGACGCGATCGATGCGCGCATCGCGTTCACCTCCGAAGACCGCAGGGAGGAGGGGATCGTGGGAGACCTCACGGTCGCCGAGAACATCGTGCTCGGCATCCAAGCGCGCCGCGGCTGGATGCGCAAGGTGCCCCAGACCGAACAGGACGTCGTGGTCGGTGAATACATCACGGCGCTGGGCATCCGGCCTGCGGACCCGAATGCTCGCGTCCGCAACCTCTCCGGGGGCAACCAGCAGAAGGTCGTGCTGGCGCGTTGGCTCGCCACGGCACCGGAGCTGCTCATCCTCGACGAGCCGACCCGAGGCATCGACGTAGGCGCGAAAGCGGACATCCAGCGTCTCGTCTCCCGGTTGTCCGCGGAGGGGCTATCGGTCGTCTTCATCTCCTCCGAGCTGGAAGAGGTGCTGCGGCTGTCGCAGCGCATCCTGGTGATGCGCGATCACCGTAAGATCGGCGAACTGACCACCACCGCCGACACCGATGTCGACGAGCTCGTCGGCATCATCGCCACGGGATCGACGGAGGCCGCGGATGTCCTCGACGAGATCACGAAGGAGCACGCGGCATGACCGATGCGGCACGCGGCATCTCGCCGAAGAAGATTCTGACGCACCGACTCGCGCTGCCCATCGGCGCGCTGCTGGCACTGGTGCTGCTGAACACCATTGCCCGGCCGTCGTTCCTGGCCGTCTCCGTGCGCGACGGTCAGCTGTACGGCTCGCTCATCGACATCATTCGCAACAGCGCACCACTCATGCTCGTCGCGCTCGGCATGATGATCGTGATCGCCACCCGCGGCATCGATCTTTCGGTCGGCGCGATCATGGCGGTCTCGGGCGCTGTCAGCCTCACGATCATCAAGGGATCGTCGAGCCCGAACGACCTCGGCGTCATCGCCCTGGCGATCCTCGCGGGCTTGATCACAACCCTTCTGTTCGGGGCCTGGAACGGCTTCCTGGTCGCGGTGCTGGGGATCCAGCCGATCATCGCGACTCTCGTCCTCATGCTGGCCGGGCGAGGCATCGCCTTCCTCATTACGCAGGGCAACATCACCACGATCAACAGCACGCCGTACCAGTTCATGGCACAGGGCTACGTGATCGGACTGCCCTTCGCGTTCCTCGTCGCCGTCGCGGCGATCATCGTGGTCGTGCTCGTCGAACGGCGCACCGCCCTCGGCATGCTCACGGAGGCGGTCGGGATCAACCCGACCGCGAGCCGGATCGCCGGCGTGCGAGCGCGCGGCATCATCTGGGGCGCCTACGCGGCCAGCGGACTCCTCGCCGGGATGGCAGGCGTGCTCTACACGTCCAACATCATGGCGGCTGACGCGAACAATGCCGGCGTGAACATCGAAGTGGACGCGATCCTCGCCGTCGTGCTCGGAGGCGCATCGCTCATGGGTGGACGCTTCACGATCGCCGGCACGGTGATCGGCGTCTACACGATCCAGACGCTCACCTCGACCATCACGTTCCTCGGCGTCCCGCCGGCCGTCACACCGGTGTTCAAAGCTGCGGTGATCGTGATCGTCTGCCTGGCGCAGTCCACCCGGATGCGCGCCTGGTTCCGGGGCTGGACATCCCGGTCCGCCGGATCGGGACCGACCCGACGTGAGTCGGCGGAGACGCCCGCCCTCGTCGGCGCGGGGGAGGGGAAGGCGTGATGAGCGCTGCTGTCACGGGGCTGTCCCCTGAACGCGATCTGACCGGCCGTCTGCGCGCCTTCGCCGTACGCCACAGCGGATGGGTACCGGTGCTGGCCGCAGCCGCGATCTTCGTCGCGATGCTGATCGGCGGGCAGGTGTACTTCGGCACCTTCGTCTCGCCACGGCTGCTGTCGTCGCTGCTGCTCGACAACGCCTACCTGCTGATCCTCGCGGTCGGCATGACGTTCGTGATCCTCAGCGGCGGAATCGACCTCTCGGTCGGTGCGGTCATGGGCTTCACCGGCATCCTGGGCGCCAAGCTCCTGCTCTCCGGCGTACCGCCGTTCATCGCGGTGCCCGTCATGATCGCCGCCGGCGCCGTGATCGGCCTGTTCATCGGGGTGCTCGTGCAGTACTTCGATGTGCAGCCGTTCATCGCGTCGCTGGCCGGGATGTTCCTGGCCCGTGGTCTGGCGTTCGTGGTGAGCCTGGACACCCTGCGCCTGTCGGATCCGTTCCTCGGCGCCCTGCAGTCCTCCCGGTTCCGTCTGCCGGGCGGCTGGTACATCACCCCGACCGTCATCATCGCGCTCGTCGTGGTCGTGATCGCAGCCTGGGTGCTGGGCTGGACCCGGTTCGGTCGGACCGTCTACGCGGTGGGCGGAAACGAGCAGTCGGCGCGCCTCATGGGCTTGCCGGTCGCGCGCGCCAAGCTGCTCGTCTACGCCATCAGCGGCACGTGCGCGGGTCTCGCCGGGGTTGTCTTCACCGCCTACACGAGCTCCGGCTACAGCCTCAACGGCATCGGTACCGAGCTCGACACGATCGCGGCGGTGGTCATCGGCGGGACGCTGCTCAGCGGTGGCAGCGGCTATGTGCTCGGCTCGCTGTTCGGTGTGCTCGTCTACGGTCTGATCAAGACCGTGATCAGCTTCCTCGGTGTCGACACCTCCTGGATGCGGATCACGATCGGCGCCCTGCTCCTGGTCTTCGTCGTGGTGCAGCGCTTCCTGGTGATGAGGGCGCGCCGACGGTGAGCCCGAATGCGGAACTCGGGCGACGACATCGGACACGATAGGAACATGTCGAAGCCCGTCGAGCCGCTCGTCGAGATCCGGGGCGCCACCGTGCGCTTCCAGGGCTCGATGGCGCTCGCCGACGTCGATTTCCGGATGTTCCCTGGCGAGGTGCATTCGCTCATGGGGGAGAACGGGGCGGGCAAGTCGACGCTGATCCGCGCCCTCACCGGCGCGCTCGCTCTGGACGCGGGCGCCATCCGGCTGGACGGGACTCGGGTTCGCTTCGCCACCCCGGCCGATGCGCTGCGTCACGGGATCAGCACGGTGTACCAGGAGATCGATCTGCTGCCGAACCTGTCGGTCGCAGAGAACATCTGGCTCGGCCGGGAGCCGCGCCGGCTCGGAGGGATCGACTTCCCGCAGATGCGGCGCCGCGCGGCGGCGGTCCTGGGCGATCTGGGGGTGGCGATAGATCCGGCCTCGCCGCTGGGCGCGCATCCGCTCGCCATCCAGCAGCTGGTCGCGATCGCGCGGGCGATCGCGACCGACGTCAGGATCCTGGTGTTGGACGAGCCGACGTCGAGTCTGGATCTCGATGAGGTCGCCGAGTTGTTCCGAGTGATCCGCAAGCTCAAGAAGCGCGGAGTGGCGATCCTCTTCGTTTCCCATTTCCTCGATCAGGTGTACGAGATCTGCGACCGGGTGACCGTGCTGCGTGGCGGGCGTCTCGTCGGCGAGTATCTGACGACAGAGCTGCTGCGGATCGACCTTGTCGAGAAGATGCTCGGCCGGTCCCTGCCTGCGCACCTCGCCTCCCCGCCTGAAGCGGTGGAAGATGACGAGGTCGCGCTCCTGGCCGTCGAGGGGCTCACGGTCGGCAGAGGCATCGTGGACGCCGACCTGCGCATCGGGGAGGGCGAGGTGCTGGGCGTCGCCGGACTGCTCGGCTCCGGGCGGACCGAACTCGCCCGGGCGCTCTCCGGCGTCGACCGCCTGGATGCCGGGATTCTGCGCGTCGAGGGGGCTGCGAGGACGTGGCGTTCTCCGCGGCAGGCGATCGAACTCGGCATCGTGTACTCGTCCGAGGATCGTCGGACCGAGGGAATCGTGGGTGACCTCAGCGTCCAGGACAACATCACGCTCGCGGTGCAGGCCCAGCGCGGCATACTGCGCCGAATGCGCCGGTCCCGTCAGCGCGAACTGGCGATGAGCTGGATCGAGGCGCTCGGGATCCGCCCCGCTGATCCGGATCTGCCCGCCGGGGTGTTGTCCGGAGGTAACCAGCAGAAGGTGCTGCTCGCGCGCATGCTGGCGCTGTCTCCGCGCGTGCTGGTGCTGGACGAGCCCACCCGCGGCATCGATGTCGGCGCTAAAGTCGAGATACAGAAACTCGTGGGCGAGTTCGCCGACAACGGGCTGTCGGTCGTGTTCATCTCCGCCGAACTGGAGGAGGTGCTGCGCGTGGGCCATCGCGTCGTGATCCTGCGCGGGGGCCACGTGGTCGACAGCGTCGCCACGGCTGACCTGACGGTGGATTCGCTGCTCGCTCTCGTTGCACGCCCCGAGGACGAGGAGTGACGTGACCGACGACATTCCCGCCCGCGCTGCGAACATCTTCGACGTCGCGCGGCTCGCCGGCGTCTCGCACCAGACCGTGTCGCGTGTGATCAACGACCTGCCCAATGTGCGGCCTGCGACGAAGGCCCGCGTCGAGCATGCGATCGCGCAGCTGCGCTACAGCCCGTCTCCTGCGGCAAGGGCGCTGGTCACCCGACGCACCAGGACGATCGGGCTGGTGACGCCCGGGGTGCCCGACTTCGGCCCTTCCGCGATCGCGATGCATTTCAACGCCGCCGCCCGAACCGCCCGTTACACGGTGGACTCGGTCAGTCTTCTCGATGAGGACCCGGCGATCGGCGTGCGCTCGGCGGTCGAGGGCCTGCTGCGTCAGAGGGTGGATGCGATCGCCCTCGTCGTCGTCGACCTTGCGGCGTTGGAGACGGTGCGCAGCATCGAGCTATCCATTCCGATGGTCGCCTCGGCGGCCACGCCTCGCCGGCACGCGCGGCTGGTCTCGATCGATCAGTATCGGGGGGCGCGGCAGGCGGTGCGGCATCTCGCCGAACTCGGCTACACCCGGATCCTGCATCTCGCCGGCCCTCAGCAGGCGCCGGATGCCGTGGAGCGGGTGCGGGGCTGGCGTGATGAGCTCGCCGAACGGCGCTTGGAGATCGTCTCGCCGGTCGCCGGGAACTGGAGCGCCGCCAGTGGATACCACCTCGGGTCGAACCTCGACATCGCGCAGGGCATGGCAGTGTTCGCCGCGAACGACCAGATGTCGATCGGGCTGCTCTCCGCGCTGCGGGAGCGCGGCCTGCGCGTCCCCGAGGACGTCAGCGTGGTGGGATACGACGACGTCCCCGAGGCAGCCTTCCTGTATCCCGCGCTCACCACGGTGCGGCAGGACTTCGCGGCCCTCGGCGAACTCATGATGCAGAAGCTGCTTCTCGCGTTCGAGGAGCCCGACCGCGTGACCGAGGACACCCCGATCCCGACCAGGCTCATCGTGCGTCAGTCCACTCGCGCTGCGCACACCTCGGATTGAGGCTCGGAGCGTCCGCGGTGCGCTGACCCTGTCCGACACGCGGACGGCGCCGGCCGCGAAGCGCCGACGCCGTCCGGCCTTCCCGCGTTACGCGCGCCGGGCCCTGGCGCGCGCCAGCAGCAGTCCGCCCGCGATCAGTGCGAGGGCGACGAGCGCCGCCGCGCCGATCGTGCCACCCGTGAGCGCCAGACTCCCGCCGTTGTCTCCGCTGCTCGGCGGGAGCGCGAAGGCCGGAGCGGTCGGGCTCGGCGACGCGGTCGGGGTGGTCGGCGCGCCCTCGGCGACAGTGAACGTGACGCTCAGGGCCTTGCCGGTCTGCTCGCCGGTCACGGCGACCGTGTACTCGCCCGGCTCGGTCGGAGCGGTCAGCGGCACTGCCACGCCCCCGTCGATGACGTCCGTGCGGCTGATCGTGGCGGCGGCGGCGGCGCGTGTGGTCCCCCCGGACGCCGAGACGGAACCGTTCACCTGGCGGTCGCCGTTCAGGCCTGCGGCGGTGATGGTGAGCGTGCCGCCGGGGGCGACCTCGTCGGGCGCGGTGAGAGTGGCCCCGGCTGACAGAGCCGGAAGGCTGCGGTTCAGCTGCAGTGCGCCCGCGATCGTGAAGAAGTTGTCGGTCTGGTCCGTGAGGCCGACGACGTACGCCGCGCCGGGACCGTAGCCCGCGATGCGCACCTGGCTTCCGGTGTGCTGCTGAGAGCCGCCTGCCCCCGCGGTGCCGTAGGAGACCTTCATCGTGGAGCCCTCCGTGGTCTCGAGCGCGATCGAGAGTGAGGCCGGCGGGGTGCTGTCCACGATCTGCGAGGTGTGCGCGTGGTCGGCGGTGACGATCACAAGGGTGTTGCCGTCGGCCTTGGCGAAGTCGAGCGCGACCTGAACGGCCTCGTCGAGATCGATCGTCTCGCCGATCTGACCGCAGGCGTTGGCGGCATGGTCCTGCTTGTCGATCGAGGCGCCCTCGACCTGCAGGAAGAAGCCCTTGTCGCTCTTGAGCAGGTCGATCGACTTCCGGGTGAGCGCCGCGAGAGAGAGCGACGAGTCGAGGCGATCGGCGCTCTCGGTGCACGTGACAGGTGGCGCGTCGGCGCCGCCGACCGTGGCCGTGGTCTCTGCGAAGCGCGTGGGGAAGTTCCCCGTGGTGAACGTGCCCAGCACAGGGCTCGTCTGATCTGCGGCGCCGATCGCCGCGAGGTCGGCGGCCGTGCGGGCGACCTGGTAGCCGCGCGTCGCCGCCTGCTGGAACAGGGTCGATCCCGGCCAGGCGCCGGCCTTCGCGGTCTGCTCGAACGACTCGGATCCGCCGCCGAGGGTGACATCGGCGCGAGTGTCGAGGATCTGCTCGCTGATCGAGCCCTTGCCGCCGTTCTCGAGCAGGTCGGTGCCGCACTGCTTCACGGAGTCGGGGCCGTAGCACTTGCGGCCGCCGACGTGCGCGGCCTGCACGGCCGGAGTCGCATCCTGCAGCTCGGCCGTGGAGACGTTGCCCGTCTTGCGTCCGTTCGCCTTGGCCAGCTCGAGCAGCGTGTCGTGTCCCTGTCCCGCGATGTCGACGGAGATCGCCCCGTCGTAGGTCTTGGTGCCGGTCGCCCAGGCGGATCCGGTCGCGGCCGAATCCGGCACGTAGTCCGCCGAACCGTCCTTGTTGAGCGAGTAGGTCGTGTACGACCCGGTCAGCGGCAGCGCGTCGATGCCGGGCAGGTGTCCGCCCGCGCCGTACTGGTAGTCGCGGGCGACCGTGATCTCGGAGTCGCCCATGCCGTCGCCGATGAGCAGGATCACGTTCTTCGCGGGGCCGTCGACGATCGCGTCGCGCAAGGCCGCCGTGCGGTCGCCGTCGTTGCGGGTGGCGCCGCCCGGAGCGGACGGATCGACGGGCGTGGCCGCGTGGGCGGCAGGTGCGGCCAGCGCGGCGCCGGCGACGAGGGTGAGCGCGATCGCGGAGCGCGCGATCGTGGTTCTGGCGGTCATGGCTGTCTTCCTCTGGGGAGCGGGGGACGGCCCGGGTGGTGCGCGCGTACGCCCACCGGTCCCTGGCCCGTCCAGCCCACCAGCGCCGGAGGTACGGCGAGTGACGGCCGGGTGACGACTCGATGAATCCGCTGAGTGAGAGCTATGGGAATGCTGGATCCCTTCGGTCTCCGGACCCGATCGGGTGGCGGCTCCGCCGGAGGGTCAGGCGGCGTTCCAGCGCAAACGCGACGCAGCGTCGTCGAGGTCTCGACGGATCGGCTCGGCCTGCGCCACGGGCAGCAACGCGACCAGGAGCGGCGACGTCCCCGGCGCCGGTGCCACGGCGTAGGCGAGAGCGCGGGATCCGTCGTGCTCGTGGCTCAGCACGGCGCGGGTGGCCCTGCCCTCGGCGAGCGAATACCAGGAGAACTCCCCGCCCGAGGCGAGCAGCACGGAGGCCGCGTGCGTCGCACGGGCGAGCAGCGTGCCGGATCCCTCCCACGGGACGAAATGCGCACGGTCCAGACCCAGCCCCGTCGCCAGGTCCGTACCGAGCCAGCGCTCGCGGTTCCGGTCGGCAGCGGTGTGCGACAGCAGCGATGCGTAGGTCTGCAGCAGTCCGGCATTGCCGATCGGCCAGGTCGCCTTCAGTGCCGCCCGCTCGTGCAGCGCCTCGAACAACGGCTGCGGGACGAGCGCCTCGCCCGTGCGTGCGTCGACCGCGGTGGCCTGGCCCCAGCGGCTGAAGAGCCCGTCGGCGCGGTCCGCATCGATCGCGGCGATGAGCCAATCGATCGTGGCGAGCGCCTCGGCCGCAGCCTCCGGGGTGGAGTCCGAGGCCGCGGCTGCCGCCCGGTCCAGCTCCTCGATGCGTCCCATGTCGCCACCCTACGCCGGTGTGCAAGGGCGCGGGCAGGGCGGTGGCACGGGAACGCCGAGCCGCGGGAGAGCGGTCAGCGATGTGCGGTGAGCGCGTGCACGAGCGTGGTCAGGCCGAACTCGAATGCCTCGTCCACATCGCCGCCGAGCTGGAACGCGCCGGCCTGCTCCATGGTGCAGAAGCCGTACGCCCAGGCCGTCAGCGTGCGTGCGGCAGGGAGCGGGTCGCCGGGCGCTGCCGTACGCACCGCGTCCAGCAGGGTCCGGGTGAGCGCGACCATGCCGTCGGACTGCGGCTCGGCGTCGAGCGCGGCGCCCGAGAACAGCAGCGAGGCGGCGCGGGGGGAGCGGGTGCTGAACGCCCGGAACGCCCGGGCGATCGCGGCGAGCGACGCAGCGGAGTCGGTCGCGGATCCGGCCAGGGCCGCGACATCCTCGTCGAGCTCGCGGGCGGCGTCGTCGGCGATAAGCCGCAGCAGGTCGTGTCGGTGTCCGACGTGCTTGTACAGGCTGGGCGCGCGCACTCCGACGGCGGCCGCGACCGCGCTGATCGTGACGGCGTCGATGCCCTCGTCCTCGGCGATGGCGCGTGCGGCGGCGGTGAGCGCGGCGCGGGTGACGCGTTGCGGTGCGGGCATCGGGTCCTCCTCTGCGCCGGCCGCACGTGCAGGTCGGCGCATTTCGATCCTAAGGCTATTGACAGTAGCCATGATAGCTATATAACGTAGCCATCATGAATGCAGAGCTCATCCGGATCGGCGACGACATCGTCGCCATGCACGCCGTCGTCACGGACGAGGGCATCACGCTGATCGATGCGGGCCTGCCGGGCGACCGGCGGATCCTGCAGCAGGCGCTCGACGCCGCCGGCCGACGCCCCGAGGACATCCGCGGCGTCGTGCTCACCCACGGCGACAGCGATCACATCGGCGTCGCCGAGTGGTTGCGCACCGCCTACGGCGTGCCGACCTTCGTGCATGAGGCGGACGCGGGCCGGGCGCAGGGGGAGAAGTCGCCGGGCGCCTCGGGCGGCGCCATGAAGCTGGGGCCCGCGCTGCAGTTCTTCGCAGCCGCGCTGCGCCGAGGCGGCCTGCGCACGAAGCACCTCGGCGCCGTGCGCACGATGCGGGACGGGGATGTGCTGGATCTGCCGGGAGCGCCCGAGATCATCGGCCTGCCGGGGCACTCGCCCGGATCCGTCGCCATCCGCGTCCCCGCGGTCGACGCGATCTTCGTCGGCGACGCCCTCACCACCCGGCACGTGCTGAACGGGTCCACCGACGTGCAGCTCGGACCGTTCAGCGATGCGCCCGAGGAGACGCCGGAGAGCCTCGAGCGCCTACGCGCCCTGCCCGAGCGCACGATCGTGGTCGGGCACGGCCCGATGTTCCGCGGCACCGCAGCCGAGATGATCGCGGCGCGCACGCGCTGAGCAGCCCGCACGCGCGCTGACAACGGCGGCCGGCACCGACTTCGGCGCCGGCCGCCGTTGCGATGCTCGGGTGCCAGTTGCGATGCTCAGGTCGCAGTTGCCTGGTTCAGGTCGCAGTTTCGGCTGCTTCGGGGTCGTTGTTGGAGCATATTCTGCGACCTGAACGGATCCGGCCCGCTCGCTTGTCGCGAAGTGCGACTCGCGGAGGCCCCTGCTCGCAATACGCGACCGCCGAGCGGGTGAGGCGCGCGGATCCGGCCACGCGGATCCGGCCGGTCGCGCCGATCGGGTCACGCGGATCCGGCCGGTCACGCGGATCCGGCCGGTCACGCGGATCTTGTACGCGCAGGTCCAGGCCCGGAGTCAGTCGCCGGCGGTACGCAGGGCCGCCCAGAGCTCGGCACGCGCGGGGAAGGATCCGAGGTCGGCGCCGAGGATCGATGCGGCGTGCGAGATCCGGGTGCGCAGCGTGTGCCGGTGCACGCCGAGGACGGCTGCGGCGGGTTCCAGGCGGGTGTCATGCTCGAGCCACACCCGCAGTGATCGCTCCAGCTCCGCGCCCTCCTGTGCGTCGTGCTGGCGCAGCGGGGCCAGCAGAGACTCGGCGATCAGTCGCGCCTCGTCCGTCGCGAACGCCGCCAGAACGCTCGATTCCGCGCTGTCCGCGTAGCGGGTCACGCCCTCGGCACCCCGGCGCAGCGCCGTGAGCGCCTGTGCGTGCGCCCGTGAGAATCCGCCGTACTCCTCGGGCGCTGAGACGCCGATGCGCACCTCCGTGCGGGCGGCGACTTCGTCCAGCACCCCGGCGTCGGCGACGCTCAGGCACATCACGAGTCCGTCGTCGGACTCGGCGAGGAACGCCGACGGGGCGGCATCGCCACGCTGCCGTTCCCACCACTCGATGACCGTGCCCTGGCGCTGTCCCGCGGCGACGGCGACCACCACGGGCACCGGCGGCAGGGCGCCGAGCACGCGCCGGGCCAGGGCCGGATCGTCCGAGAGCAGGGAGGTGAGCAGCTGCCGATGCAGCCGCCGGCGGCTGCGCGCGAGCTGCTCGCTCTGCTCGAGCGACAGCCCGGCCATCGCGATGACCGAGGTCACCACGGTGCGCGTCTCGGGATCCAGGGTGTCGCTCGCAATCGCGACGACACCACGCAGGTGCCCCGCGCGCCCCACGGTGAGCAGCGTATGCGCGGTCTCGCCGTCCTGCACCACGCGGTTCGCGGAACCGCCGCGGGCGAGGAGATCGGCTGCGGCATCGGCGACGGCGGGGGAGGCGCCGCCCGCGGGATGCTCGTGCACGAGCTGCCCCGCGGCGTCGTACATGCCCACTCTGCAGCCGAGTCGCCGCGACAGCTCAGTGAGCGTCGACTCCAGCCCGTGGGGGCGGAGGGCTGCGACCGAGAGTGCACGCTGGGTCTCCAGCGCCCAGGTGCGCCGGGCATAGGCCTGTGCCGCGATCGCCTCGGCGTGCGCTCGCGCGACGGCCAGGAACGGCGTGCCGTAGGGCACCTCGAACAGGGGCAGGCTCGCGGCAGCGCAGGCGTCGGCGAGGTCGGCAGGGATGCCGCTGCGGTGCACCTCCGTGCCGAAGCCGAGCGCGACCACCCCGCGATCCACGAGCCGGTGCACGTAGGCGCGTACGCCCGCCGCGTCGTCGTCGGCGAACTGCGTGCCGGTCGTCAGCAGGGCCAGGTCGTCGGTGAGGAACGGGGTCGGATCCATGAGGTCGGAGTTGTGCACCCAGCGCAGCGGGTGATCGAGGGATCCCGTGGGCAGCGCCGACTCGTCGCCGACCAGGCGCAGGTGCAGGTCGCGCCGGCGCAGCAGCGTGCGGAGGGTGGGATCCTGGTCCACGGGTGCTCCTTCCGTGCCGGCATCGTCATGGCCGCACCGGCGAAATCATCCTCCAGATTGTACGCCACGGCGAATGCTCTCGACCGGTGACCTCCGTAGTCTCGACGCCATGACCACCATCGACGCGCAGGCTGACACCCTTCCCCTCGGCGGACCCTCCCTTCCCCAGGAGCGTCGCCTCGTCACCGAGCTCCCCGGCCCCCGTTCGGCGGAGATCCTCGCCCGCAAGGCCACCGCGGTCCCCGCCGGAGTCGGTCACACCGTGCCGGTCGCGGCCGTCGCCGCGGGCGGCGGCGTGGTCGTCGACGCCGACGGCAACTCGCTCATCGACCTCGGATCCGGCATCGCGGTGACCACCGTGGGCAGCGCGCACCCGAAGGTCGCCGCGGCCATCGCCGCCCAGGCCGCGCAGTTCACGCACACCTGCTTCATGATCTCCCCGTACGAGTCGTACGTGGAGGTGGCCGAGGCCCTCAACCGCCTCACGCCCGGCGCCTTCGCCAAGAAGACCGCGCTGTTCAACTCGGGAGCCGAGGCCGTCGAGAACGCGATCAAGATCGCCCGCAAGCACACCGGTCGCCAGGCTGTCGTCGCCTTCGACCACGGCTACCACGGCCGCACCAACCTCACCATGGCGCTCACGGCCAAGGCCATGCCTTACAAGAGCGGCTTCGGCCCGTTCGCCCCCGAGGTCTACCGCGCGCAGGCGTCCTACCCGTTCCGCGACGGTCTGTCCGGCGCCGAGGCGGCCGCACGCACGATCCTGCAGCTCGAGAAGCAGATCGGTGCCGACAACCTCGCCGCCGTCATCATCGAGCCCATCCAGGGCGAGGGCGGTTTCATCGTTCCCGCCGACGGCTACCTGCCCGCGATCGTCGAGTGGTGCCGTGCGAACGGCGTCGTCTTCATCGCCGACGAGGTGCAGACCGGCTTCGGCCGCACCGGTGCGATGTTCGCCAGCGAGATCTTCGGCATCGAGCCCGACCTCATCACCACCGCCAAGGGCATCGCCGGCGGCATGCCGCTGGCCGCCGTCACCGGCCGCGCCGAGATCATGGACGCCTCGCACTCGGGCGGCCTCGGCGGCACTTACGGCGGCAACCCGGTGGCGTGCGCCGCGGCGCTCGCCGCGATCGACGCCTACGAGACCGAGGGCCTGCTGGAGCGCGCGGTCGAGATCGGTGCGCTGCTCAAGGACCGCCTCGCCGTCATCCAGGCCGCGGATCCGCGTCTGGGCGACATCCGCGGACACGGCGCGATGATCGCGGCAGAGTTCGTGGACCCGACCACCGGCGCCCCGGACGCCGCGCTCACCGGCGCGGTCGCCAAGGCTGCGATCGCGCAGGGCGTCATCGTCCTCACCTGCGGCACGTTCGGCAACGTGATCCGCTTCCTCCCGCCGCTGACGATCGGCGACGACCTCCTGAACGAGGGTCTCGACGTCATCGCCGCCGCACTCGCGGCCTACCCCGCCGGGGCCTGATAAACGTCCGGGCGCGATCGGGATCGGGGGATGCTGGATCGCGCCCGGCAACTTTTCTGCACGAAATCCGCAGGGGAACCTGCACAGCGCACCAGACGGTGCGAGACCGATGAAGGAGTCGAAATTGGCCGATATCACCCGTGACGTGCTCATCGTGGGAGCGGGCGCCGCTGGCACCACCGCCGCGAACGAACTGCGCAAGGCGGGCTTGTCGGTCGTGGTGCTGGAGGCCCGTGACCGGGTCGGCGGCCGGCTCTGGACCGACGTCATCGACGGCGCCATGCTCGAGATCGGCGGCCAGTGGGTCTCGCCCGATCAGGATGCGCTGATCGAGACCATCGACGAGCTGGGCCTGGAGACCTTCAGCCGGTACCGCGAGGGCGACAGCGTCTACGTCGGCCCCGACGGCGCCCTGCACCGTTTCACGGGTGAGATGTTCCCCGTCTCCGCCGAGACCGAGAAGGTCATTGCGGAGATCACCGAGCGCCTCGACGCGATGGTCGCCGAGATCGACCCGGACCGTCCCTACGCGCACCCGAAGGCCGCCGAGTGGGACTCGATCACCTGGGACGCGTGGCTGCGCGAGCAGAGCGACGACGACGAGGCCGTGCGCAACCTCGCCTTCGCGACCGGATCCGCGATGCTCACCAAGCCGACGCACGCGTTCTCGCTGCTGCAGTCGCTGCTGATGGCGGCATCCGCCGGCTCGTACTCGAACCTGGTCGACGCCGACTTCATCCTCGACAAGCGCGTCGTGGGCGGACTGCAGCAGGTGCCGCAGCTGCTCGCCGAGCGCCTCGGCGACGACGTGCTGCTGAACCAGCCGGTGCGCACCCTCGAGTGGGACGAGCACGGGGTCACCGCGACCACCGACTCCCTCACCGTGCGCGCCCGCTACGCGATCCTCGCGCACGCCCCGGTGCTCTACGACCGGATCTCGTTCGTGCCGTCGCTGCCGCGCCGCCAGCACCAGATGCACCAGCACCTGTCGATGGGCTTCGTGATCAAGGTGCACGCCGTCTACGACCGTCCGTTCTGGCGTGAGCAGGGCCTGTCCGCCACCGCGTTCAGCCCCTACCAGCTCGTGCACGAGGCGTACGACAACACGAACCACGGCGACGAGCGCGGCACGTTGGTCGGCTTCGTGAGCGACCAGAACGCCGACGACGTGTTCGAACTGAGCGCCGAGGAGCGCAAGGAGCGGATCCTGGACTCCCTCGCGCGCTACTACGGCCCCGAGGCGAAGAACACGGTCGTCTACTACGAGAGCGACTGGGGCTCCGAGGAGTGGACCCGCGGCGCGTACGCGGCGAGCTTCGACATGGGTGGCCTGCACCGCTACGGCAAGGACCTGCGTACGCCGGTCGGCCCGATCCACTTCGCCTGCTCCGACCTGGCCGGCGCCGGGTACCAGCACGTCGACGGCGCGATCCGCATGGGCCGCCTCGCCGCGTCGCAGATCCTCGAGGCCGACCGTGGCGAGGACGCCGAGGCGGGCGAGCTCGTCGCCGCCGAGGCGGCCGAGGTCTGATGACCACCTCCATCGTCGTCGGCTACACGGCGACGGAGACCGGTTCCGACGCGCTGGCGCTGGGCGTGCGACTCGCCCGCGCCACGCGGCGGCATCTGCATGTGCTCATCGTCCTGCCCGGCCACGGCGAAACCGCCGGCGCGGAGCCGGAGCACGACAGCCCGGCCCACGGGCAGGCGACGCAGTGGCTCGACGAGGCGCAGGAGATGATCCCCGCGGACGTCGCGCACACGGCGCACGTGCGCGTGCACGACTCCTTCGCCGAGGGGCTCGTGCTGGCGGGCGAACAGCTCGAGGCGGCACTGATCGTCGTCGGCGCGGCGAACGGGGCGACCATCGGTCTGCACCGGATGGGCAGTATCGCGCAGGCGCTGCTGCACTCCTCGCCGATCCCGGTGGCGCTGGCGCCGGCCGGCTTCGCGCACAGCGTCGACGTGCAGGCGCCGATCTCGCGGATCACCGCCGCGATCGGCAATCGCCCCGGCGCCGACGCCCTGCTGGAGACGGCGGTGGCGCTGTCCGGCGCGACCGGCGCGACGCTGCGACTCGTCTCGCTCGTCGCGTTCGACGTGCCGCGGGGGTTCGACCCGAACTCCATCCGCCTGGTGAGTGCGGCGCACGGCGACGACGTGCTCGCCCGCGCGGAGATGGAGCTGCCGAGGGGCGTGCGCGCCGAGCTCGAGCGGGCGCCGGGGGACACAGTCGAGGAGGCCGTGGCGCAGCTGGCATGGCTGCCGGGGGAGCTGATCCTGGTCGGATCCAGCCGGCTCGCCCAGCCGCGGAGGCTGTTCCTCGGCTCGACCGCGGCGAAGATGCTCGACATCATCCCCGTACCCATGATCGTCGTACCGCGCACACGCCTGGACGACAGCGCAGACTCTGGGTCCTGACCGGACCCGCATCACCCGATTGCATGAGAATCGAAGCATCTGACAAGGAGGATCGCATGACCGATCTGGAGAAGACCCTGGTGGAGAGCGTCCCCACCGGGCTGTACATCGCCGGCGAGTGGATCGCCGCCGAGGGCGACAAGACCTTCGACGTGCGCGACCCCGCCACCAACGAGGTGGTGCGCACGATCGCCGATGCGTCGCCGGCCGACGGCATCCGCGCCCTCGACGCCGCCGTCGCCGCTCAGGACGCCTGGGCCGCCACCTCGCCGCGCACCCGCAGCGACATCCTCCGCCGTGCGTTCGACCTCGTGCAGGCGCACAAGGAGGACCTGGCGCTGCTGATGACCGTCGAGATGGGCAAGCCGCTGGCCGAGGCCCGTGGCGAGGTCGTCTACGGCGGCGAGTTCCTGCGCTGGTTCAGCGAGGAGGCGGTGCGCATCTCCGGCCGCTACGGCCTGAACCCCGAGGGCACCGGCCGCATGGTCGTCTCGCAGCGCCCCGTGGGCCCGTCGTTCTTCGTCACGCCGTGGAACTTCCCGTTCGCGATGGCGACCCGCAAGATCGCACCCGCGCTCGCGGCCGGCTGCACCGTCGTCATCAAGCCCCCGGCACTGACCCCGCTCACCACGATGTACTTCGTGAAGCTGCTCGAGGAGGCGGGCCTGCCGGCCGGCGTCGTGAACGTCGTGCAGACCTCGCGCTCGTCGGCGCTGTCGGCCCCGATCATCGCCGACCCGCGTCTGCGCAAGCTGTCCTTCACTGGATCCACCGAGGTGGGCCGCAAGCTCATCGCCCAGGCGGCCGAGGGCGTGCTGCGCGTGTCGATGGAGCTCGGCGGCAACGCCCCGTTCGTGGTCTTCGAGGACGCGGATCTGGACAAGGCCGTGGAGGGCGCCCTGGCGGCGAAGTTCCGCAACATCGGCCAGGCGTGCACCGCGGCGAACCGCTTCATCGTGCACCAGGACGTGGCGGATGAGTTCGCCCGCCGCATCACCGAGCGCGTGAACGCGATGAAGATCGGACGCGGCACCGAGGACGGCGTCTCGATCGGCCCCCTGATCGACCACGACGCGGTCGCCAAGGCGCAGGAGCTGGTCGGCGACGCCGTCGAGCGCGGCGCGACGCTGCTCTCCGGCGGCAAGGCGCTGGAGGGCGTCGGATCCTTCTACGAGCCCACCGTGCTCGCGAACGTGCAGGCCGGCAGCGAGATCCTCCGCGAGGAGATCTTCGGCCCGGTGCTCGCGATCGCGACCTTCGCCGACGAGGCCGAGGCCGTGCGCCTGGCGAACGACACCGAATACGGCCTGGTGTCCTACGTGTTCACGCAGGACCTCGCTCGCGGACACCGGATGATCGACGCCCTCGAGACGGGCATGATGGGTCTGAACGTGGGCGTCGTCTCCAACGCGGCCGCTCCCTTCGGCGGCGTCAAGCAGTCCGGCGTCGGTCGCGAGGGCGGCTTCGAGGGCATTCACGAGTACCTCTCCACGAAGTACACGCTGATCCCGGTCGACTGAGCGCCAGCATCGGCGGGCTCGGGTTCCGCGCGGATCCCGAGCCCGCCGAGACACCCCACAATGATGTGACACCGAAAGGATCGACATGACCGATTACGCCGTCGTCAACCCGGCAACGGGCGAGACCGTCGCCACCTACGAGACCTTCACCGATGCGCAGATCGAGGATGCCGTCGCGCGTGCGCACGGCGCCGCAGCGGTCTGGGGACGCACCCCCGTCGCCGAGCGGGCGGCCGTGATCCGCCGCATCGCCGAGGGCCACCGCGCCCACCGCGACGAGCTCGGCGCGATCATCACGCGTGAGATGGGCAAGCCCCTCGCCGCTGCCGTCGGCGAGGTCGACTTCGCTGCCGACATCATCGAGTTCTACGCCGACAACGCCGAGAAGATCAACGCCGACCAGCCCTTGGACATCCTGGGCGACGGCACCGCGGTGATCCGCAAGGCTCCTCTCGGCGTGCTCTTCGGAATCATGCCGTGGAACTTCCCGGCCTACCAGGTCGCGCGGTTCGCCGGCCCGAACCTCGCGGTCGGCAACACGATCGTGCTCAAGCACTCCGAGCAGTGCCCGGAGTCGTCGGCTCTCCTGGAGAAGATCTACCACGAGGCCGGACTCCCCGACGGCGGCTACGTCAACGTCTACGCATCGATCGAGCAGGCGGCCACCATCGTCGCCGATCCGCGCGTGCAGGGCGTGTCCGTGACCGGATCCGAGCGCGCCGGTGCGGCTGTCGCGGAGAATGCCGGCCGCAACCTGAAGAAGGTCGCGCTCGAGCTCGGCGGATCCGACCCGTTCATCCTGCTCTCCACCGACGACCTCGACGCGACCGTGCAGGCAGCCGTCGACGCGCGCCTGGACAACAACGGCCAGGCCTGCAACGGCGCCAAGCGATTCATCGTCGTCGACGGGCTCTACGACGCGTTCGTGGAGAAGGCCGTCGCCGCGCTGTCCGCGGTCACGCCGGGCGACCCGACCCAGGAGGACACGGTGCTGGGCCCGCTCGTCTCGGAGGCGGCCGCGGTCAACCTGCAGAACCAGGTGGACACCGCGGTGGCGCAGGGCGCGACGCTGCTCACCGGCGGCACCCGCGACGGCGCGTTCTACACGCCGACGCTGCTCGCCGACGTCACCCCCGAGATGGACGTGTACCGCCAGGAGCTGTTCGGCCCCGCCGCGGTGGTCTACCGCGTCGCAGACGAGGACGCGGCGGTCGCGCTCGCGAACGACACCTCCTTCGGTCTCGGCTCATACGTGTTCACCACTGACGACGCCCAGGCCGAGCGCGTGGCGAACGGCATCGACGCGGGCATGGTCTACGTCAACGTCGTGCTCGCCGACAGCCCGGAGCTGCCCTTCGGTGGCGTGAAGCGCAGCGGCACCTCGCGCGAACTCGGTCTGCTCGCTGCCGACGAGTTCGTGAACAAGAAGCTCGTCCGCGTGGCCTGATTCCGGCAGCTCGGATTCGTCCCGCCGCACTCAGCGGGAGAGAAGGGGCGGGCGTCGCATAACCTGCGGCGCCCGCCCCTTCGTCATGCCAGGGCAACCCGACGGGAGCGTCAGGATCCGCTCTGCGCGCGGGCGGCGAACAGGGTCAGCGCCTCGGCGTACAGCTCCGGATCCGCCCGTGTCTCAGCCGTCACAAGCAGCGCGGAGAGGCCGGCGATGCGAGTGAATTCGCCGCGGCAGGGGATCTCGATCACCTTCGCGAGTCCGGCCTTCCACGCCGGGATCAGGGACTCGAGGGCGCGGCGCTCCGGGTGCTCGTGCAGCGGCGCGCGGTGTCTGGCAACGCGCTCCTGGACGCGACGCGAGACCCAGTCCGAGAAGGAGGCGTCGAACGGCTCTGCGCCGAAGCGGCCTCGCCACGTGGGGCCTCTCAGCTGGTCGAGCAGTGCGCGCCGCTCCTCCGAGCCCGGCGCGGTTGATTCGATCTTCGCGATCAGTGGCAACGGGTCCAGGTCCGCGAGGTGGGTCAGGGCCCCGCGCCACAGCTCGGACCATGCGTTCGACGATGCGGTCGCGTCCGTCGGGGAGCGGCGTGCCGTGGGCGGATCCGTCAGCGGGGGCGGCACATCACCCGGCGGCCGCAGCCCGTAGACATCACGCACCCAGAGCAGCTCGAGCAGCGCGTGCGGATCGTCCTCCACCCGGATCGACATGTCGTGCGGCCAGGGGTTGCCGGGGATCGGGACCAGGGAGCGCATGCCCCCAAGGGTGCTCGCCGTCCCACACACGGTCAAGCCCCGGAGCCGCGCCGAGAGCGGAGCTCAGCGGCCCTCGTCGGAGAGCCCCGGGAGCACCGCGTGCACGATCCCGGCGGCGATGCGCTCGGCATCGGGCACGGCGTCCCGTCCCTCGAACGCCGCGAGGAAGCCCTGATGGAACGCGGCCCCGACGAGCACGCGCGCGGCGGAGGCCGTGTCGGCGTCCGCCCGGATCCGACCGGCGTCCTGTTCCGTGGCGAGGCGGGCGCGGACACCGTCGATCACGGTCGCGGGGCCGCCACCGTGCGAGGCGACGCCGTCGCGGTGCTCGGCCAGAAGCGTCGGCGAACCGAAGATCGAAGCGGCGATCGGGAACGTGCGGGTGAAGAACGCCATGAGGTCGGACACCAGCGCGGTGAGCCCGGCGGCGAGGCTCTCGCCCTCGGCGTCCCCCTCGAAGCGGGCGCGGGGCGTGCGCTCCCGCAGCACGCTGAGGAACAACTGCTGCTTGTCGGCGAAGTGCTTGTAGAGCATCGCCTCGGACAGGCCCGCCTGCGCGGCGATCAGTTTCGTCGTGGTGTTGGCGAGGCCGCGTTCGCGCATCACGAGGAGCGCGGCGTCGAGGATCCGCTCGCGGGATGAGGGGGCGGGGAGTGATGCGGCCATGATCCGAGTATAGTGAGTGAGTAATCACTCACCCCTGAGCAAGAGAAGGAGAAGCGGATGCGAGTCGTCATCGTCGGAGCATCGGGTCGATCCGGCAGAGCCGCGGTCGCTCACGCCCTCGCCGCCGGTCACGAGGTCGTCTCGGTCGTGCGCAGGCCCGAGTCCGCACCGGAGGGGACGATCGTGGCCATTGCGGACGCACGGGACGTCGCCGCGCTCACCACGGCCCTGCGTGGCGCCGATGCGGTGATCTCCGCGATCGGGCACGTCCGCGCAGACGACGACGTGGTGCTGCTGCAGGAGGGGATGAAAGCGCTCCTGTCCGCGATGGCTGCCGTCGGCGTGCCCCGCGTGATCGCCGTCTCCGCATCCGGGGCGTACGTCGCCCAGGACGATCCGCTGTCCCGCTTCGTCGCGAAGCCCATCCTCGAGCGGGTGCTGAAGGCGAACAACACCGACACCCGCGCCATGGATGCGGCCCTCGCCGCCAGCGCCACGGATTGGACGAGCCTGCGTCCCTCCCGGCTCATCCCCGGCGCGGGCGCCGCTGACTACCGGGTCGGTGTCGATCGCACCGTGCGCTGGCACTACAGCACCCGTTTCGACACGGTGGGGCGCGCCGCGGTGGAGGCCCTGTCGCGCCCGGAGTGGATCCGGCACGCCGTCTACATCACCGAGTAGCGGACGGCCCTGACCCGGGGTGGCCGGGCGTAGCCTCGAGATGTCCTGTTGCTTTCACGAGAGGCCGTCATGACAACCGTCGCCGAGAACATCGTCAGCACTCTGCGCGCGAACGGGGTGAAGCGCGTGTACGGGATCCCGGGGGATTCCCTGAACGGCTTCACCGACGCGCTGCGCAAGGACGGCGCCATCCGCTGGGTGCATGTGCGCCACGAGGAGACCGCCGCATTCGCCGCGGCCGCGGAGGCAGCGCTCACCGGAGAACTGGCGGTCGCGGCCGGATCCTGCGGCCCGGGCAACCTGCACCTCATCAACGGGCTCTACGACGCCAACCGCTCGCGGGTGCCGGTGCTCGCGATCGCTGCGCACATCCCGACCAGCGAGATCGGCACCCAGTACTTCCAGGAGACCCATCCGCAGGAGTTGTTCCGCGAGTGCAGCGTCTACGTCGAGTACGTGTCGGATCCGGCTCAGATGCCGCGGTTGCTGCAGATCGCGATGCGTCAGGCGATCGAGAAGCGCGGGGTGGCGGTGCTCGTCATCCCCGGCGACATCGCGCTGGCGCCGGCCGAGGACGACCGTGTGACCGTGATCGAGCGCAGTCGGCCCGTGGTGGTCCCCAGCGGGGCGGAGCTGGAGCGCGCGGCGACCCTGCTGAACGCGGCGTCCAAGGTGACGATCCTCGCCGGCGCCGGAGCGGAAGGAGCCCACGACGAGATCGTGGCGCTCGCGGATCGGCTCGCCGCGCCCGTCGTGCACGCCCTGCGCGGCAAGGAGTTCGTGGAGTACGACAACCCCTTCGACGTGGGCATGACCGGTCTGCTCGGCTTCGCGTCCGGCTACCGGGCGATGGACGGCGCCGACGCCCTGCTGATCCTCGGATCCGACTTCCCGTATCCGCAGTTCTACCCGGCGAACGCGACGACGATCCAGGTCGACATCCGCGGCGAGAACCTCGGACGGCGCCATCCTCTGGATCTGGGCCTGGTCGGAGACGTCGGCGCGACCGCGGCTGCGCTGCTGCCGCGGCTCAAGGCCGACCGCCGGCGCACTCACCTCGACGACGCCACGGCGCACTACCGCAAGACCAGGGCCAAGCTCGACGAGCTCGCGGTGCCCTCGCGCGGCAAGGCGCCGATCCACCCGCAGTACCTGGCCCGGCTGCTCGACGAGGCCGCCGCGGACGATGCCGTGTTCACGGCCGACGTGGGCTCGCCCACGGTCTGGGCAGCGCGCTATCTGCACATGAACGGCAGGCGCCGGCTCATCGGATCCTTCAACCACGGATCCATGGCCAACGCCCTGCTGCACGGCATCGGCGCGCAGGCGACCGAGCCGGAGCGTCAGGTGGTGGCGCTCGCGGGCGACGGCGGGCTCACCATGATGCTCGGCGAGCTGATCTCCCTCACCCAGAACCGGCTGCCGGTGAAGACGATCGTGGTGAACAACTCCTCGCTCAACTTCGTGGAGCTGGAGATGAAGGCGGCGGGGTTCGTGAACTACGGCACCGACCTGCACAACCCCGACTTCGCGGCTGTTGCCGAGGCGATGGGCATCTTCGGGCGTCGCGTGGAGCGCAGTGAGGATCTTCCCGGCGCGCTCGCCGAGGTGCTCGCGCACGACGGGCCTGCGCTCCTCGACGTCGTGACGGAGCGGCAGGAACTGTCGATGCCGCCGGCCGTCAACGCCGAGCAGGTCAAGGGCTTCGCACTGTACGCGATTCGCACCGTGCTCTCCGGGCGCGGCGACGAACTGCTCGACCTGGCGAAGGCCAACTGGCGCCAGCTGTTCTGAGCGGTGCCGGATCCGATCCCGCGGCCTTGCGCCGGGATCGGATCCGGATCCGTCTCAGTCCTCGGCGAGCCGACGCACCTCCGCGGCCTCGGCATCGCGACCGAGGCCCTGCAGCACGTCGCCGAGCTCGAGGGCCGCGATCTGGCGCAGGGGCGGGATGTCCGCCGCCTGGTCGAGCACCGCGCGGTAGGCGGGGACGGCATCGGCTGAGCGCTCTGCGCCATTCAGCGCCCGCGCGGCGAGCAGCGCGGATCCACCCGCCGACTGCGCGTCGCCGGCGGCGGCGAACGCATCCGAAGCGGTGAGCGCCGCCGCGACGCCCTCGTCCACCCGCTCGGCCGACAGCAGCGCCCGCGCGCGGGAGTCCGTCACATCGGCGATCACCCAGGCCGCGTCGTTCGCCCGCGCGACGGCCTCGACCTCGTCGAACACCGCGAAGGCACGAGGATCCTGCTGCACGCCGTACGACTGGCCGAGGTTGTGCAGCACCTCGACCACGGCAGCTGGCGCATCCTCCGCGGTGCGGACGATCATCGCGGCCTCTTCGAGGGTCTGGACGGCCTGCTCCCGCTCGTCGTACTGGGCGAGGATCTGCGCGCGGTTCATCAGGGCGAGTGCCTGATCGGCGGGGTTCTCGGCTTCGCCGAACAGCTCGGCGGCATAGCCGAAGGCGCCGTAAGCCTGCCCGCCTTCGCCCGCGGCGCGAAGCGCCCGTGCCAGCATCAGCGCGGTCATCGCCCTGCTCCCTGCGGGGACCTCGTCCGCCTCCTCGAGCTGCAGCACCTCGCCGAACAGCTCCGCTGCCTCCTCCACGGCTCCGGAGTTCAGCATGCTGCGCGCCACGCGGTACTTCGCGCCCGCGACGTCGCCGCCGATCTGCTCCAGCAGCCGGGCGCCGACGCGGTAGCGCGCGAGCGCCTGCTCCGGCTCCTCGGCGTCCTCCCAGAGCGCGCCGGCGAGCATCTGCGCCCCCGCGAAGCCCGACCGGCTGCCGAGCTCCGCCAGGATGCGGCCGGCCTCGTCGGCGTCGGCCGCGCCTTCGGCGAACGCGGCGCGACCGCCGTGGATACGCGCCCGCATCTCGAGCGTGCGCGCGCGCACGCCGCGGGTGATCGCCGGGTCGGTCAGCAGGGCGTCGATCCGGCCGAGTGCCTCATCGACGCGGTCCGCCCGCAACAGCGCCATGGCCGCAGCGATCTCCGCGCCGTGCCCTAGGCGGGCGTCCCCCGCCTCCGCGAAGAGGGCGGCCGCCTGTTCCGAGAGCGCGAGCGCGGCGGCCGGGTCGTCACCGAGATCGAATGCCAGCGTCAGCGCGATGTCGCCGCGGGTGGCGGGCGGCAGGGCGCCGGGGCCGGACGGATCCGCGGACGCCGCGAACAGGTCGGCGAGGGCGGCGTTGTCGGCATCGGTCGCGGTGCCGAACAGGGCCAGCCCGAACCGCTCCTCGACGTCGGCCTGAGCGTCGAGGCCGGCGTCGCGGAGGGACCGGATCCGGTCGGGCAGGAGCGCCGTCGCCTCCTCGATCCGTTCGAGGTTCACCAGCGCGGCGAGCCGCTGGCCGGTGAGCACCGCGCGGCGCTCGGCATCGACGCGGTCGATCACGTGGGCCAGCGCGTCCAGCGTGTCGGCGGCGGCGCCGTAGCCGGCGAGATCGAGCACGCGGCGGTACCAGCCGTCGTCGTCGGCCGGGGCGCTGTCGACCACAGGAGCAGCGAACACGTCGCTGCGGATCGGCACGTCGTAGCGCTCCGCGGCGGTCTGCCGGGCGAGGCGCAGGCGCTGCGCATGGTTGTCGGTGCCGTCGCGCTCGTCGAACCGCAGGCCGATCCGCTCGGCCGCGGCCCAGGCGGACGCCGCGAGCCCGGCGGCAGACCAGGACCCGCCGTCTTCGCCCTCGTGCGCGCCGAAGAAGCGCTCCAGATCGGGGGAGTCCGCCCCGCGCACCGGCGTGGCTCCGTGGCCCGCCGCCGTGACCGCGTCGAGGGCCGTGCCGATCGCGGTGAGCATGCGGAAGTGGCCCTGCGCGTTCAGCGCGTCGTGGGCGAGCCAGGGCAGATGCCGCTCGACGAGCGTGAGCGCGCGCGCCTCGTTGCCGCTCACCGCGCAGAACCGGATGCTGTTCGCGATCGCCGTGAGCAGGTCGGGGTTGTCCTTCGCCAGCCGGTAGCTGCGCAGATGCGCCGCGCGCGCCTGCTCACCGCGGCCGAGGCGCAGGTACGGCAACAGGGACACCGACAGCGCGTGCTCGGGCTCTTCACCGCAGGAGAAGCCGCCCTCGAGCATCTCCTCGACGAGGCGGATCGCATCCTCGTCGCGGTCCGTGTCGGCGAAGAACCCGGCGACCTGGCTCCGGCCGCAGGCGTCGCAGTGGCTGTGCGAGTCGCGGGGCGTGGCCTCCAGCTGCACGCGCAGTCGCTCCGCATCGTCCATCCGCCCCGCCGCGTGCGCGTCCTCGAACCGGGCCATCAGCACGCCGCTCATGCCGAGCCCCGCGGTGCGGTAGTGCGCCTCCATGTCGTCCAGCACTGCTGCGATCTGCTCTGGCGCGAACGCGGGCGAGCTGCGCAGCGAGGACGCCATCCACTTGAACTGCCACATCAGATCCGCCGCGCCGTTGTCGATGTCAGCGGGGAACCGGGCCGGATCCGCGTCGTGATGCGCGAGGCACCAGGCGAACGAGCTCAGCATCAGGTCGGTGAGCCCGCCCATGTTCGCCGAGGCGGTCTGCCGCATCCGGGCCTGGTACTCGAGCTGCTCGTCGCCGATCTCCTGCGCGAGCGCGACGGCCTCGGCGACGAGGGCGCGCTCCTGGGGCCCCCAGGGGGTGCGGTCGATCTCCTCGAAGAGGCGGTCCAGTTGCTTGTTCGGTCCTGCCATGTCGTCCTCCGGGTGTGTGCGGCCCCGCGGTCTCCGCGAGGGAAGTGCTCCCGCCGTCGCGCGGGATCCTGCATCCCGTCGTCAGGACGGGCTGAGGGGATCGGGTTCGTCGGTCAGCGGGGGCAGTTCGAGGCCGGTCACTCCGGCCGACAGCGCGACGAGGTCGGACAGCGCGCCGGTCATCATCGTCCGGTCGGCGTCGCCGAGCGGACGATGCCCGGCGAGCAGCGCCTGGATGTACAGCAGCTGCACGGTGCGCGCGAACACCGCGTCGTCGGCGACCGCGCTCAGCGAGCGCACCACACGGTTGCCCCAGTTCAGGCACAGCCGCGCCGCGAGGTCATCGTCCCGGTCCGCGCCCACGGCTCCGTCGATGCGGTCCAGCACGCCGCCCCAGAGGGAGCCGGTGATGCCCTTGGTCCTGGTGCGGTCCATGCGCCGCAGCACAGCGGGGTCCGCGACGTACAGCGAGGGCAGCTCCGGCTGGTCGATCGTGCGCACCACGACGGCACAGCCGACGTCGGCCAGCACGGCGGCCGCGCGATCCTCCAGTGCGACCGCGGCGGTCCTGTCGTCGAGCGGAGGCGGATCCAGCCGGTCCAGCTCGCTCACGACATCGACCCGCTCGACGGTCACCGCCGGAAACAGCTCCGGGAGACGGCGGATCAGGTCCGCGTCGTACAGGTAGCCGCCGTTCACCAGGATCTGCTCGGCGCGGCTGATGCCGGCGACCTGGCGGAACTCGTCCACGGTCTCCGCGTAGCGGATCCGCTCGTAGCGATCGACGAGGTCTCCGACGCTCAGCGTGCCGTGCGTCGTCTCCACGGTGAGCCAACGCGTGATGAACCGCGCGAGCTCGTCGTCGTGCCGGATGAGCGACTTGAGCCCCACCTCGTGCACCGCGACGAACTGCGCGAGCCGGTGCGGTTCGCGCAGCCCCAGCTCCAGCACCCAGCGCCGCAGCGCCGCGCCGAGCTGCTCCCGCACGAGGGCGAGCGCCTCGTCGTCGACCAGCGACTCGCGGCTGGCCGTGGGGTTCACGCCGCTGGAGTCGATCACCGCACGCACGAAGAACGCCCAGTCCGGCAGCACGTCGTCCGCGCGCTCGGAGAGGAGCATCCGGCCGAGGTACATCCGCGTCGCCTGCCGCGCGCCGGGCGGGGGAGCGTAGGGCAGCACATAGGCGACACCGCGCGTCCCGGTGGCGGGCTCGGTGAGCTCGATGACGTCGAGCGGAGCGGATCCGATGATCTCGCGGCCGTATGCGGCCGTCGCGGCCGGATCCTTACGCGGGTCGAGGAACGGCGCCTCGTGCGTGATCTGCACGTCGCCGCCGGGCAGCTCCAGCAGCACGGTCGTGGGCAGGAACTCGGCGAAGGTGGTGGTGAGCTCGCGCACGGCATCCGCGCGCAGCAGGTCGCCGGCGTCGAAGCGCGGCACCAGGTGCACGCTGGTGCCGATGGGCAGATCCTCGTCGAGCTCGCGCACCCGGAAGGTGCCGTCGGCGGAGCCGATCCATTCGACCGCCCGGCCGCCGCGGGCACTGCGGGAGCGGATCACGATCTCGTCCGCCACCATGAAGCAGCTGAGCAGTCCGATGCCGAACTGGCCCAGGTAGTCGCTGCGGGGCAGATCGAAGATGTCGCGCTTGGAGCTGCGTCCGACCGTCGCGAGCAGCTCGGCGACCTCGTCGGCGGTGAGGCCGACGCCGTCGTCGCTGAGCACGAATTCGCCGCCCTCGGCCGGGAGCGGACGGATGCGGATGGTGCCGCCGAGCCCGTCGACCTCGCGCCGCGCGGCGAGCGCGTCCCGGGCGTTCTGCAGCAGTTCGCGCAGGTAGACCCGGGGTCCGGAGTAGATGTGGCGGCTGAGCAGGTCGACGACGCCGCGCAGGTCCACCTGGAACTGCTGCGCGTCCGCGGGTGCCGGATCCTCCGCCGCCATCGACTCTCCCTCCGCGGGCGCCGATCCGTGAGCGCTCGTCGACCGCACGCCGAGCCTAACAAGCACTGCTCCGGGCCGACGGGCGGCCACCGCGCGGGGCAGCCCGGCGCCCCTGTGCCGCGCCCGGGATGCGGCGCCGGTTCGGAGGGCCGGTGCGGATGCCGTACACTGGACGAGCAGTTGTTGTCTGCAATCTTTCGCCGTGCCCGGGTCTCCCGGAACGCGGAGAAGATGCGGACAGAGATCCCCGGATCTCTAGGGCGGTAGCTCAATTGGCAGAGCAGCGGTCTCCAAAACCGCAGGTTGCAGGTTCGATTCCTGTCCGCCCTGCGCGTCGGCGCGCAGCCGGCACACGAAAGGTACTCCAGGATGGTTCAAGACGCATCGGGCGCCGTGGTTCCCACGGCGAACGGCGGCGCGAGCCGCGACAAGAAGCTGGGCTTCTTCGGTCGCATCGCGCTGTTCTTCCGTCAGGTGATCGCCGAGCTCCGCAAGGTGGTCACCCCCACGCGCAAGGAGCTCGTCAAATACACCCTGGTCGTGCTGGGCTTCGTGATCGTGATGATGGCCCTCGTGTACGGGCTCGACATGGCCTTCTCGTGGCTGACGACGCAAGTCTTCGGGGTTCCCGGGAAAACCGCGTGATCCCGCGGCCCGGTGGCAACTGACCCCGGGCCGAACCTGAAGGAGAGAAGAACCAGTGTCCGAACGCGAACGATACCTCGGAGACGACGTCGATTGGGCGACCGCCGCCGAGCAGTCCAGTGAGGACGACGAGGCCCAGGAGGGCGATGTGCTCGCCTCCGAGGAGCGCGCCGTCACCGCCGCCGAGCGGGTCGCCCTGCACATCGAGGGCGACGAGGACGACGTGGACGACGAAGACATCGAATTCGAAGATGACCCGGAGGCAGACGCGATCGTGAACGACGCTCTCAACCTGGACCAGGCGGCCGAGTCCGAGGCCGCCGCAGAGGTCCTCAACGACTCGGTGGCCGAAGAGGCCGCAGACCGCCAGGCCGCTGCCGCTGACGAGGTCACGCCGTACGACGGCCCCGACGTGAACGGCGAGGAGGACGCCCCCGTCCTCGACCCCGAGGAGGTCGCCGAGATCGACGCGGCCGCCGGCGTCGTGGACGCGGTCGAGTCCGAGCTCGATCCTGCCGACGCAGCGAGCGCGCCGAGCGACGCCGACGAGGCCGACGCGGAGGAGGACCCGTACGAGGCCTTCCGCATGGACCTCCGGATGCTCCCCGGCAAGTGGTACGTGATCCACTCCTACGCCGGTTTCGAGCGCAAGGTGAAGGCCAACATCGAGCAGCGCAAGTCGACGCTCGAGGTCGAGGACGACATCTACCAGATCGAGGTCCCGATGGAGGACGTCGTCGAGATCAAGAACGGCCAGCGCAAGATGGTCACGCGCGTCCGGATCCCCGGCTACGTGCTGGTGCGCATGGAGCTCAACGAGGACACCTGGTCCGTCGTGCGGCACACGCCCGGCGTCACCGGCTTCGTCGGTAACGCGCACAACCCGACTCCGCTGCGCTTCGAAGAGGCCTTCAACATGCTGAAGTCCCTCGTCGAGGTCAAGGACGTCCCGACCGCCAAGGCCGTCGCGGCCAAGGGCGGCGTCGCCGTGGCCCGCCCGCTCGCGGCCGAGGTCGACTTCGAGATCGGCGAGACCATCACGATCAAGGAGGGCTCGTTCGCGGGTCTTCCCGGTTCGATCTCCGAGATCAAGCCGGAGAGCGGCAAGCTCACCGTGCTCGTCTCGCTGTTCGAGCGCGAGACTCCGGTCGAGCTGTCGTTCGACCAGGTCACCAAGATGATCTGACGTTTCCCCGGAAGCGCACGCGGAACGGCCGTCCCCTCGGGGGCGGCCGTTCTCGCGTTCGTCATCGGGGTGGTCGCGGGCCCCGTATCGTGCGAGCGACCCTGTCCGGGGGCCGCCTGTGCGCGGACGCGCCCGCGATCCGGTAGACTTCTATGGTTTGTGCGCCGCCTCGTCGTGCGCGCGAACGCCACCGCGTTCCGGAGATGCCGGATCCGCGGGAGAGGGATGCCTCCGGCATCCGCTCGAGAAAGGAATCACTATGGCACCGAAGAAGAAGGTGACCGGCCTGATCAAGCTTCAGATCAACGCCGGTGCAGCCAACCCGGCGCCGCCGATCGGCCCCGCGCTCGGTCAGCATGGCGTCAACATCATGGAGTTCTGCAAGGCGTACAACGCCGCGACTGAGTCGCAGCGCGGCAACGTCATCCCCGTCGAGATCACCGTCTACGAGGACCGCAGCTTCACGTTCATCCTGAAGACCCCGCCGGCCGCCGAGCTGATCAAGAAGGCTGCGGGCGTGCAGAAGGGCTCCGCCACTCCGCACACCGTCAAGGTCGCGAAGATCACCGCCGAGCAGGTCCGTCAGATCGCCGAGCAGAAGCAGGCCGACCTGAACGCGAACGACATCGACGCCGCGTCCAAGATCATCGCCGGAACCGCCCGTTCCATGGGCATCACGGTCGAGGGCTGAGGGAGATAACAATGGCTA
>Ga0308157_10000676_pt1 | contig 97315 bp, 86 predicted proteins | sample PhyBR1_FD_201035 | JGI IMG/M metagenome (GOLD analysis project Ga0308157, IMG submission 201035) | Phyllosphere microbial communities from UC Gill Tract Community Farm, Albany, California, United States - DLSLB.R1 | ecosystem: Host-associated > Plants > Phyllosphere > Unclassified | place: USA...
AACGGAGCGTGACCCAACGCAATTAAGGAGGGTGTCAGGCTTCCATGTACACAGTTCCCATGCTGGGCTCCGCCGGGTGAGGCTGAAGTTTCCGTCATGGTGTGCCGGAAGATGGCTGGTCAGTACTTTCTTTAGACCTACAATTTCCACCATACGGGAACCGTTTGTCGCAATTCAACCCCCTCTTGTCGCTCAGCAGTAATATGACCTGCCGTAGCAATATCCACCTCTGCCCGTCATCGCGTGCATGCAGGGCACTCATCGGGCAAAATGAGAATCATGGCATCACCGACTTCAGCTCTAGGCAGGGTGCGTACTTTCGAGTCGCTCGACGAAAAGACCACCGCACGTTTACGCCGCGCACTTGATGAATCAAATGACACCACCGTGTTCGTCAACGGCACCGCACTACAACTGCCAAAGGAAGCTCATCAGGCGCTGATCGAAGTACTTTCGCGCTTTGCTGATGGTGAGTCGGTCAGTATTGGCACACCAGAATTACTGCTTAATACTTCGCAGGCGGCCCAGATGGCTGGCATTTCCAATAGCTATCTTCGCAAGCTCGCTGACGCAGGCATTATCGAAGTTGAATACCGCGGCACCCATCGGCGTATTCGCCCGAGCTCCATCCAGGCCTGGCTAGATTCTCGCACTGAGTCCGAGAAGAAATCGTCGAATTAACGGTCTTAGGTTAAGGGCATTTGGCACATGTTGCCCTAACTCTTGCCAACCACTTGATTTCCTGCTGGAATACCAAAGTATTCTATTTGAAAACAAGGCTTCGCTCGGCGCCCGTTTGCGAAGAACATGCTCCCGCCCCAGCTGGAGCTTTGGCCAAGGAGGACCATGAGCACCGCACCCCAGTCACTCAGTACCGCCCACGAAGAACTTCTCTCCGAACGTGCGGCAGGGATCAAACAGTCTGCGGTGCGCGATGTTTTTGAACTTTCCTTAGATCCGTCTCTAGTTTCATTGGCCGGCGGAAACCCGTTTTTGCAGTTGCTCCCGCTGGAAAAGATCGGCGCAATTTCCCAGCGCATCATCACCGAACAAGGCCCTGAGGCACTGCAGTACGGTTCCGGTTTAGGCACCGAACAGCTTCGCACTCAGATCCTTGACGTCATGGCCGCTGAAGGCATCACCAACGTCAAACTTGAAGACGTCGTCGTCACCAACGGCTCACAGTCGGCCCAAGATATGGCGTGCAAGGTCTTCTGCGATCCCGGCGATACCGTTCTGTGCGAGGACCCAACGTACGTGGGCGCGCTGAACACTTTTGAGGCTTACCAGGTCAAGGCGCGCGAGGTCAGCACCGATGATCACGGGCTGATTCCCGAGGCCCTACAAGCTCGTATTGCACAGCTTCGCGCAGCCGGGGAACGCATTAAATTCCTGTACACCATTCCGAACTTTAATAACCCTTCTGGCATCACACTGGCTACTGAGCGGCGCGAAGAAATCGTGAAGATCTGCCGTGAAGAAGGCATCCTGATCCTCGAAGATAACCCGTATGGCATGTTGCGTTATGAGGGCGAAGCAGCCCCAACGCTGCGTAGCCTAGATCCAGAGAACGTGATCTACATGGGCTCTTTCTCCAAGATTTTTGCTCCGGGTCTGCGCATCGGTTGGGCGGCTGTTCCTACCCATCTATTCCGTCGCTTCTACCTTGCTGGAGAAGCCGTGGCACTGTGCCCGCCGACGCTTAATCAGATGATCATCAGTGCTTATCTTGATGAGCATGACTGGAAGTCTCAGATCACCAAGTACAACGATCTCTACCGTTCACGGCGCGATGCCATGCTCGACGCGTTGGAGAAGCATCTTCCCGTCGAGGTGAGTTACACCCGTCCTGAAGGAGGATTTTTCATCTGGTTGACTCTTCCACAAGGGATCGACACCTATGAGTTACTGCAGTTGGGTGTGAAGGCCGGAGTCATCTTCATTCCAGGTGCCGCGTTCAGCCCCAGCGGTCAGGCCGATAATAAGTTGCGCCTGGCGTTCTGCGCAGTTGACGAGGCCACCATCGCTGAAGGTGTTCAGCGCTTGTCAGCGTTGCTAGCTACGGCCATCGAAGCTAACGCTAGCTAAGCAAGGTCCTAGCTGAGCCGGCCGCCAAAGTCATCTGCGATATCTTGGGCGGCCCGGCGTAGGCGAGGCAACAGTTCTTCTTGAATGTACTGCGGGTTATTTCGGCTGGTCTGTACCGAAATATTCAGCGCACCTAAGAGTTTTACGCCGCGGAAGACTGGAACAGCAAGGCCACGCAAGCCCTCATCGAGCTCCTGATTGACCAGTGACCATTCTTGTTCGCGCACGGTGGCCAGTTCTTTTTTCAGAGCCGCAAGGTCCGCAAGGGTGTGCTCAGTGTATGGATGCAGGTCTACACGTTCAAGGAACGTCTCCTGCTCGGCGGGTTCTAGATGAGCGATCAGCACTCGACCCATCGAGGTCACCCAGGCAGGTAGTCGATTGCCGATGGAGACATTCAGTGCGTGAAGTCGCGGAGCGGTCACACGTTCAACATAAAGGACATCTTGACCTTCAAGAACACACAGCGATGCGGTTTCTTCCAGGTCCCGGGCCAGAGCTTGAAGATGACTTACCGCAGCCTGTGGCAGGGTGAGTCCAGACAAGTACGCAGCGCCAATGTCCAGTACGCGCGGCGTCATCCTAAACGCGTTGCCCACCGCTTGCAGGTATCCGAGATCGGTGAGCGTCAGCAAGAAGCGACGGGCGGAAGCCCGAGTTTGGTCGGTGGCCGTGGCAACCTGCGAGACTGTCAATTCGGTGTTGCCTGCGGAGAACGCGAGCAGCACGGCCAAAGTCTTATCTGCAGACTTAACAAAATAATCTGGCCGCTCTGCCACTCGTTCTTCTCCCCAGGTTTATAGGTTTTTGCTCCAGCGGTTGCTCTCAAATTGAGCAGCTAGTCGCACCGGAGCGTTAGGAGCTCCGTACCCATCGTAGCTAGAACGGCGTTCGACTACCTCCAAGAACATGTTGCCGACGGTCTTGGTGTAGAAATGTAGGAACTCGCCGGCCTCGTCACGGTCATAGAGCAGGTGCAGCTCCTTGAGGGTTTCCAGTAGCTGCGGGTCCAGATCGAAGCGCGCCGCCAGATCCTCGTAGTAATTAGCCGGAACCTGCAAGAACTCCATTCCGCGAACCCGTGCTTGTTTGGCCACACCAATAATGTCATCGGTGCTTAGGGCGATATGTTCTGGATATTCATGGTTACGTTCAATAGCGCTTTCCAGTCCCTGCGGAACGATATTCAGTGCCAATCGAACACTGTTGTCTGTAGTGGAGAGTACCTGCGAACGAACCAGACCCATAGGGCTGGGGACCTCAGTGCCTGGTTGTGCTTTGAGATTGATGACGCTGCTGTAAAACAGGACAGATTCATCAAAGCATTGCCATGGCTGGGCGAGGTTGATGTGGTCAATGCTAAAGATTGGCCCATCATCCGCAGTCGAGGTTAGCATTCCTGCCTCCTCAAACTCTCCGATCCAGTTTTGGGTGTTTTCTGCAGAGCTGAAGAAGATTTCGGTGCTGTCTGGCGCAACGAATCCAGGGAGTTCTTGCTCGTTGTAGGTGCGCAGGCGTGGAACTTTGGTCGCCAGCAGGCTGGCTCCGCGTTCACCGCTGGCGGCAGGATCTGGCACCAACACGCCAAAGCCAGAAACGGAGGCTTCAACGCCTCGGCTTCGTTGCGAATTGATGATGATGCGCGCGTCCCCCGAGGTCCACAGTTGTACTGGTTTGCGGCGGTGCTGCCCGCGGAAGCTGAACCCTAGTTGTGCCAGCATCCCGCCGACCAGTTCAGGATCTTCGGTGCGGATTTCAGCAAAGTCGAATCCGGTCGCGTCTTGAATACCGGGCAATTCTTCGAGATCCAACGCGTACTTTTCACCATTGCTGCGCAGTAGTTGAGCCGTCTGAGACGCCAACCAGTGTAAAGACCGCAGCCCGTCGATGGCGGTTCGCTCCACGTTGGATTGACGGAAAACATCATTGAAGATTTCCAGGGAGATGATGCCGTCATATCCTGAGCGCACCAATTCAGCCATGAACTCGTTCAGAGCAAAGCCACCTTGGCCCGGGAACAGTCTGTAGTGACGAGACCAAGAAAGGATGTCCATGGAAAGTACGGGAGCGTCAGCGAGCTGAACGAAGAAGATCTTGTCGCCGGGGATCGTCGCGATCTCTCGTGGATCATCTCCACGCGAAAGAATGTGGAAGCTATCGATGCACAGCCCCACGTTCTCACGGTCAACCTGCTTCACGATTTCCCATGAGTGCTGGTAGGTGTCTACGTATTTTCCCCAGGCTAGGGCTTCGTAGGCAATGCGGACGTTGTATTTGCTGGCCAGATCCGAGAGCCGGCGAATCTGCTGAACGAAGACTTGATCATCATTGACGGTTGCGGTGGCAACGTTGGAGCAGAGCAGCATCAAGTCCATGCCCAGTCGGTTCATCAGCTGGAACTTGGCTTCGGCTCGGTGCAAGTTGGCTGCCAGTTGCTCCTCGCTGACACCTTCAAAATCTCTGAAGGGTTGGAACAGGTCTAAGGTCAGTCCCAGACGATCGGCCATAGCTTTCACTTCTTCTGGCGACATGGGGCTGACCAGAAGATCTTGTTCAAAGATTTCAATGCCGTCGAAACCCGCTTTGGCGCAGGCCAACAGTTTTTCTTCCAGTGTTCCTGAGAGGCACACGGTGGCGATGGACGTACGCATTACAGTCCCTTCTCCAACATTTCCAATAGGTGGTCGCGCACCTGCTGCGCGTCTGGTTTGATCCCGGTGATGATTTCAAAGGCGTCGACGGCTTGTCCGACGGCCATGTGCCCACCGTCGAGTACTTGGCAGCCACGGTTCCGTGCAGCCACAATCAGTTCGGTATCCACCGGGCGGTAAATGCAGTCGGCCACCCAGTGACGGGATTCTAAGGCAGCGATATCCAGAGGCAGTCCCGGATGATGGTGCATTCCAATAGGCGTGGCATTCAACAGCCCATCTACGGTGGCAAGAAGCTGTGGCACCTCTTGCAGTCTGGCTGCATGAACTTTGGCCTGAGGGAAGTTTTTGCGTAGCTCTTCAACTCGGTGGTTCACTCGATCTTCATCAAGGTCAACGATGTGCAGCTCTTCGGTTCCGGTATCTAGCAGTGCATAGGCCACAGCGGCCCCGGCACCGCCGGCGCCCAATTGCAAGACCCGCTGCTTATTTGCTCCGGGCAGACCAGTTTCTAGCGCACGGGAGAATCCCGAAGCATCGGTGTTGTGACCATGGAATTTCCCATCCGTGATGACTACCGTGTTGACTGCTCCGATGGCCTTGGCGGTTTCTGAGATGTCATCAAGGTGGTCCAAGACCAGTTGTTTGCAAGGATGGGTTACGTTGAAGGCATTAAAACCCAGTGTGGCTCCGGCCTTGAGCAAATCACCAATACAGCTGGCCGGAAGATTCAGTTCGGTCAGGTCAATGGGTCGATATAGGTATTGCAAGCCATGAACCTGTGCGGCCCGTTCGTGCATTGGTGGGGTAAGCGATGGCATGACGCCATCTCCGATTAGACCAACCAGGTAAGACTGTGCACGTGTACTCATTTTTCCCGCAACTCTTTTTGATGACTTCAGGTATTGCCTGAGATGTGATTTACATCTACTGTAATACGATGAACACATTCCGAACAAGTGTACGCATAGCGAACACTTGTTTTTGAGCTCTAGCTCGCAAACACTCGACGAGGAGTACCTGAGATGCAATCTCCCGATGGCACGCCCGCATCCCCCGATACCGGAACTAAGGGTCGCACCCCGGTCAAAGCTGCTGTCGCCAGCTTCATGGGAAGCGCTGTTGAATACTATGACTTCTTTATTTTCGGCTCCGCCGCTGCGCTGATCTTCCCGCATATTTTCTTCCCCGACAAGGACACCAACGCTGCGGTTATGTCGCTGGCCACCTTCGGCTTTGCTTATATTGCCCGCCCAATTGGCGCGATCTTTGTCGGCCACTTTGGCGACCGTATCGGACGACAAAAAGTCTTGATGTTCACCCTGATTCTGATGGGCGCATCCACCTTCTTGATCGGTTGCTTGCCAACCTTTGATCAGGTCGGCTGGCTAGCCCCAATCCTTTTGGTTTTCGCTCGGCTCTGCCAGGGCCTATCAGCTGCCGGCGAGCAGGCTGGCGCCTCATCGATGTCTTTGGAACACGCGCCTGATCACCGTCGTAGCTTCTTCACTTCATGGACGCTCACAGGAACCCAGGGTGGTCAGATTCTTGCTGCCCTGATCTTCATTCCCGTGGTCGCTCTGCCCGATGAGATCAAGTTCGGCATCGGCTGGCGCATTCCGTTCTGGCTTTCGGCCATCGTCGTAGTGGTGACCTTCTTCATCCGCCGCTCATTGCACGAGACTCCAGAATTCGAAGAAGCCAAGAAGAACAACGAAATCGCCAAACTCCCACTGGCGGTCCTACTGCGCTTCCACTGGAAGGACGTGCTGCGCGTTGTCCTGTGCGCTTTCATTGCAGCGGTCTCCACCGTGTACGGAACCCTGGCCATTTCTTATGGCAAGACCATCGGCAATATGGACGAGTCGATCACCCTCTGGCTGGTGGTCGCCGGTAACATCGGCGCCCTGATCACTCAGCCACTGTTCGGCATGCTCGCGGACAAGATTGGTCGCAAGCCGGTCTTCATTTACGGCGCGCTGGCCTCGGCGGCCATTATGCCCTTCTACCTGCGGTCCATGGAGTCAAGCAACGCGCTGTTGCAGTTCACCCTCTCGGTGCTGGTCTTCTCCTGCGCCTATGCGGCAGCGAACGCCGTCTGGCCGAGCTTCTACGCAGAGATGTTCTCCTCGCAGGTGCGCTTCTCCGGGCTGGCTATCGGCACCCAGCTGGGCTTCTTGATGGCAGGCTTCGCGCCGTCCATCGTCGCCGCCCTGGGCGGGCTTGAAGCCAATGGCTGGGTCCAGATCAGCCTGTTCACCGCAGCCATCGCTGTGATCGCTTCGGTCTCTGCACTGACCGCCCGCGAGACCTACCGGGTTCCCACCAAGGAACTGGGACACAACATCCAGAAGGTCTCGGCCTAATACACCTGGTGGGATGATCCCGGTACTGCTGTGCGGTTCTCCGATGAACTGCACGGCAGCACCGGGATTATCCCTTTAACGACTCGCGGATGCCACGGCAATATCCAGCAGAGCCTGTTCGCTGGAATTCAGCACCCGCTGTGGTGCCCAGATGGCCCGTAGCTCTCGCAATAGGGCCGGACCGGCAAACGGCACTTCGACCAAGTTCCCCTGCTTGAGCTGATTCTCAACCGCTAATTGGCTGAGCACTGCCGGGCCCATTCCACCGGCAACACACTGCCCGATGGTTGCGTTGCTATTAAACTGGGCAATAGGTTTGGGGCGTCCAGCGGTAGATATCGAATCTAAGAAGGCCCGAGTTCCCGACCCTTCTTCACGCTCAATCAGAGCAGTGTCCTGCAATTCTGTGAGGCTCAACGGCTGCGCTCGTGACGCCCATGGATGTGTTGGTGCCACCACAATCAGCATTTCATCGCGAAAGACTTCAACACTGTGAAAACCAGCTGGAACCTGCGGAGTCTCAACAAAGCCGAAGCTCAGCTTGTCTTGTTCAATTTCTTCAATCACGTCATGGGAATTCATGATGCGCATCCGAGGTGTCAGATTCGGCAGTTGCTGATGTAACTGGCCAATCCATGACGGGGCCAAATACTCAGCCACCGTCATGCTGGCGCCAAATTCGAGTTCAGCATGCCCCCGCTCAGCCAAGGACTGAACGCCTACCGCAAATGCGTTCAACCCGGCGAGCGCTTCACGAGCCCATTGCACGGCGAGCACCCCTTCTGGCGTCAGAGTTGATCCGCTGGTTTTCCTTGTCACCAGCGTGTAGCCCAATCGGCGTTCTAGGGTCTTCAAGGCGCGTGAGGCATTGGACTGGGCCATGCCAGTGGCCCGTGCCCCAGCGCTGAGGCTGCCATGGTCGGCAATGCCCACCAGCAGCTCCAACGATGAAATTTGCAGCCAATGACTCACGCTATGCGGTGCTGCTGAAACGCTATCCATATCAAAATCATATGCCCGTGATGGTCAGAAGATGAATACCGCCGGCGGCTCAAGAAGCGAAGACTTATAGGTATGCATCAGCGACTAGCCGCCCCATCTTTCGCCACACATTCTTTTGCCCTCCCTGCGAAGATCGCCGCCGGTGCCCCAGGAATTTTGCTCTGCCTCGCTGCAGGTGCGCTATGCATGCTCATCAATCACTTCTTCTCTTCACTCAGCGCTTTGTTGCTAGCCATCATCATCGGCGCCCTGTGGAGGAATCTTGTCCCCGTTGCCCAGAGGGTTGAAGCTGGCGTCAGCATTTCGAGCAAGACCCTGTTGCGGCTGGGCATTGTTTTTATGGGATTTCAGCTATCTTTGCAGTCCATGCTCAGCCTCGGACCAGGAGTACTCTTGGTCGTTTTGTGCTCAGTCATGATCACGTTCCTGCTCACCGCGTGGATCGGAAAACTCTTAGGCCTGGAACTGCAGCAGCGGCTGCTCATTGCTATCGGGTTCTCCATTTGCGGGGCGGCCGCCGTGGCTGGTGCTCAGGGATCGGTCAAAGCCAAGGAGCATCAGGTGGCCACCGCCGTCGGCTTGGTAGTGCTTTTTGGAACCCTGATGATTCCAGCCCTGCCAGCGTTGTCTCTACTGATGGGTTTAGATGACCGTGGCGCCGGGATGCTGATCGGTGCTTCTACGCATGAAGTTGCTCAAGTTGTTGCAGCGGCCGGATCAGTCAGTGCGACGGCGCTGAGTGTCGCAGTCACCGTCAAGCTGGCGCGAGTTCTTCTCCTGGCTCCGATTGTCGCCGGCGTTGGCTTCTTTATGCGCAGCAAACATCAGGTTCAAGGTCTCGATGCGCCTCCGCTCGTGCCGGGGTTCATCATCGGTTTCATCCTAGCGATGCTTGTACGAACGAGTCTTGATTTACCTGCAGATATACTCAGCATCGCCTCACTAATCCAAACTCTTCTACTGTCCTCTGCAATGTTTGCCTTGGGCTTAGGAGTTCACCTGCGCAGCATCTTTTCGAAGGGTGGCAAGAGCCTACTCTTGGGTCTGATCGCTACAACAATCATCATGACCGTCGCTGCCACCGGCACGATGTTTTTCGCTCCGGCCTAACGGGCGCTCCAGCCACCGTCCATAGTGTAGGAGGCACCGGTGACCATCCCGGCCGCATCGCTGCATAACCAGGTCGCCAGCGAAGCGACCTCCTCTGGTTCGACCAGCCGCTTGATGGCAGCTTCGGTGAGCATGATTTTTTCTACCACCTCGGCTTCTGGGATCTGATGAAGCTTGGCTTGGTCTGCAATCTGTTGTTCTACCAAGGCAGTACGAACATAACCAGGGTTGATGCAGTTACTGGTGATCCCGAAGTCCGCACCTTCCAGTGCGGTGACTTTGGACAGGCCTTCCAACCCATGTTTGGCAGAGACGTAGGCACTCTTAAAGGCGCTGGCTCTCAGTCCATGCACCGAGGAGATATTGATGATGCGTCCAAAGCCGCGTTCGCGCATGGCAGGCAAGGCTGAGCGAATCAGCAGAAAAGGTGCCTCCAGCATCAGCCGATGAATCAGTCGCCACGCTTCAGGATCAAATTCATGGATGGCAGCTACCCGTTGGACCCCGGCGTTGTTGATCAGAATGTCGGTATCAACGCTGCATTGTTCCAAGGCTTTTGTGTCTGAAAGATCTACGGACCACGCTTCGCCGCCGAGGCTTGCTGCTGCCTGGTTCGCTGCGTCTTCGTTGAGGTCTGCGATGGTCACCTCGGCACCAGCCTGTGCCAATGACTGAGCGCAGGCAAGGCCAATGCCTGAGGCGCCACCGGTGACCAAAGCCTTGCGGCCATCCAAAGCATGGGAGCTGATCGCCGGCTGCTTCATATTGTGAGTCATTGGCTGGGTTACCCTTCGTGCGCACCTTTGCGTTGAAGACCTGAGTCGTAGGTCTCACTGCAAAGTTATGGCTCTAATCTGCCCGGGGTCAACGCTTTGCCACTGTGCAGATTCCGCAGGTCAGTGTGCGTTCATGCACGCCTCATTGGTGAAAACGGCATAAGTCTGCGCATGCGTTCATAGGTTACTGCTACATACGGCAGGGAATTGCCAAAGAATGGCTTGCGAATATCAAAGTACAAACTTCAACTATTTTCGGCGAAAAGGTCCATCATGAAACCATTTGACCAACAGCGTCGGACTTCCAGACGAATTACTGCTGCTGTCGCTGCAAGCAGCGTGGCGGTCATCGGACTGGGCGCCGTCGTCACCGCTACGCAGGCCGACGATTCGGCACAGACTCAAAACGTTGGCGCTTATCTTGAGAGCACCACCACTGACACTTCTACCACTGATACTTCCACTGATTCATCCAGTGACAGCAGCACCGATTCAAGCACCGATACTTCCACCAGCGACAGCTCCACTAGCGATAGCTCATCGCAGTGGGATACCGAAAGTCAGAGCGATTCCTCAGCCGTCACTCCAGGCTCTAGCGGTTCCGTCAGCGGTCGCTCCTCGGGGTCATAAGATGAACAATAATCAGATCTCTTGCAGCATTTGGGGCTTAGAAGCCAGCCTCGTGGTCCGTGACGAAAAGCAGCTGATGCGGGCCAAAGCACTGATGGACTCGGTGCTACATGAAGTGGAAATGGCGTGCAGTCGATTCCGTGATGATTCTGAGGTTATGCGTTTGGCGCGCACCGGCGCCAAGGCAACACCGATCTCCCCTACCTTGGCCATGCTGGTCGACGGCGCCTTGCAGGCGGCGAAGGCCAGCGACGGAAATGTTGACCCACTGCTCGGACACGACCTTGTTCAGCTTGGATATGACCGAGACATCAAGGAACTACCGCAAACAACGGTCAATGGCGTGGAAATTTCTACCCGTCCGCTGCGACCAATACTCTGGCCACTCATTGCACTGAAAGGAAACAAACTGACTTTGCCCGCCGGCACAGCTTTGGACCTCGGCGCTACCGCCAAGGCGATGGCAGCGGACTGGGTGGCTGCCCGAATTGCCGAAGAACTCGAAACCAGCGTACTCGTGTCGATGGGCGGCGACATTGCCACCGCTGGAACAGATACAGACACGTGGCAAGTGATGGTTCAGGATACCGATACCGACCCCGCTCAGCAGGTCACCTTGCAGTCCGGTTATGCCCTGGCCACCTCCAGCACGCAAAAACGTCGCTGGTCTAACCGCGGCTTGCCGATGCACCACATCCTCGACCCGGCCTTCGGCATGCCAGCTACCCCTGTCTGGTCCAGCATCACCGTGGCTGCGCCAACCTGTCTGGTGGCCAACACCTACAGCACCGCAGGTATTGTGCGCGGAGCCTTGGCCATCGACTGGTTTGAGTCCAAGCATCTTGCCGCCCGTCTGGTGGATGCCTCCGGCCAAGTGCACCGCACCTCACGCTGGCCCGAACCGGCCATCGAATCAAGCGAACAGAAAGGAACGGTGAGCCTGCATGGATGAGCTCTTATGGTCCATGGCCCGCACTAGCGGCATCATCAGCCTGTGTTTGCTCACCGGCTCTGTTCTATTAGGCATCGTGAACCGTTCGGGCCGCCCGCTGGGTCCTTTCTCTCGCTATAGCTTGAGCCTGATGCACCGCAGTTTTTCGTTGTTATCGGTCCTCTTTGTCGGCGTGCACGTAATCACGCTTCTCGGTGATTCCTACGCAAAGATGCACGTTATTGACTTGGTCATCCCGTTCTTGGGCGATTACAAGCCATTCTGGCAGGGCTTAGGCACCCTGTCCTTGCTGCTGATGTTGCTCATCGCTGCCAGCGGCCTACTGCGTCAAAAGCTCAGCCCGCGGGTCTTCAAAGGCATTCATCTCAGCTCCTACTTATTGTGGCCGATTGCCATGGCCCACGGGCTAGGCAACGGAAGTGACGCCGTCAGTCTCTGGTACCAGGCAGCTGCGATTTTGAGCATGGTGCTCTTCCTTTCCGCCGTGATCTGGCGACTGAGCACAAACTTCCACGACCGTTCCGCGATTCGTCGCCAAGCCCGTGAAGGAGTCAAACTATGACCACCACCAGCATTCCCACGGCCCCATTAGGCACCCTCGATGAACCACGCCTATTGGCCGCTGGCCCACAGGCCCAACTCACCGAACACCTCGCAGCTTTCGGCCCCCTGCCCGATGCTTCGAATGACCGTGAGATCCTGCACGAATGGGAATTGTCTTCTCTTGCGGGTCGAGGTGGCGCAGCTTTCCCGACCTCAGAAAAGATCGCCGCAGTACTGCGTTCGGTGGCCCGCACCGGCCGGGCACCGGTAGTCATTGGCAACGGATCTGAAGGTGAACCATTGAGCCACAAGGACCGCATGCTGCTCACCCATGCACCGCACTTGATCCTTGATGGGATGGCGCTGGTCGCCCGGATCATCGGCGCTAACGAACGTTTTTTGGTGGCCGAGGCGGTTGACCATCCCTCACTAAAATCGGCCATGGCTGAACGCCGCGATACTTCGATAGAACTTCACGCCAGTGATGATCACTTCTTGGCTGGCCAGGCTTCCGCGATTCTCTCTTCCCTCTCCGGTGGCCCATCAATTCCGCAAAACCTTCGCGAGCACTTGAGCGAGCGTGGGTTGGACGGAGCACCAACACTGTTGCTCAATGTGGAGACCTTGGCACATATGGCTCTGATTGCGCGTTATTCGGCGCGTTGGTTTAGGGCGGCTGGAACCAACAAGGATCCGGGTAGTCGGCTGCTGACCGTTCACGATCAGGGACAGTACCAGGTAGTTGAGGTCCACGGTGGATGCTCCCTAGATACCGCGCTTGACCAGCTGGGCATCAATCCACATTCGGCGCAGGCCGTACTGGTTGGCGGGTTCCACGGGACCTGGACCACTGATCTTTCCGCCCGCTTGGTCACTGACATTACTCAGCCTTCGAACACCCGGAGCATCGCAGCCGGCGCTGGGGTCATTGAGGTGCTGGGGCACGGTTCCTGCCCGCTGGTTCGAACCGCCGAAATTGTCACCTATCTGGCCAAGTCTTCGGCTGGTCAATGTGGACCGTGCGTGCACGGACTGCCAACGTTGGCTCGTGACATGCACGCGCTAGCGAGTTTGTCTGAGGATGCCCAGCTTCCTGAGCGTATTGCGCGATTGACCAATTTGGTCTCCGGTCGTGGTGCCTGCCATCACCCGGATGCCACAGCACGATTAGCGCTGAGTTCCCTAGAAGTTTTTGACCAGGAGTTGCAGGCGCACCTGAACGGAACCTGCCTCCATGATGCGGAGAATCAGTAATGAGCGCGGAACTAAGTATTGACTGGACCCGTTGCCAGGGCCGTGGGCTGTGTGTTGAACTCTTGGCCCAGTCTTTGACCACGGACCCGTGGGGTTACCCACTACCACGCGCTTCACAACCTGAGGGTCGACGATTGTTGCCCATCGCCGATGCTCAACTGCCTGCGGCCAAAGAGGCGGTCAAGATGTGCCCGGTGACTGCTCTTTCCTTGCGCGAGACAGACCACTGACTCTGCCGAAGACTGCACTTGGTTGCTGGATTAGTTATTGATCTCAGGACATACTGGAGGGCATGAGCCAAGAACGTCTCGCACCCACCGACCTTGTCCCCATTCGCCGTGCAGCCAGTGTGCTGTTACTCAGAGACGGCAGTGACGGTCTGGAGGTTTTTGTTCAGCACCGGGTCTCCACCATGGATTTTGCGGCCGGGATGGTGGTGTTTCCCGGGGGCCGGGTAGATGCCCAAGATCAGCACAGCGTGAACAATGGAGAATTGGATCAGACGATCATCAACACTCATCGTCAACGCTGGGCCCACACTTCTGTCTGGGATGAAGGTGAAGAAAAATCCTATGTCCGGGCGGGCGAAATTCTCGCCGCAGCGGTCCGTGAAGTTTTTGAAGAAACCGGATTGCGGCTGAATCCCGCGCAGCTGATGCCTTGGGCTAACTGGGTCACGCCGGTTGGTTTTCCGCGGCGCTTTGATACCTACTTTTTTGTGGCTGCGCTCAACACTGGTCAAGAACCAGCACACCAAACTACCGAGGCCTTGCGCTCAGAATGGGCGCGGCCCGAACAGCTGTTCGCAGGGTTAGAACACGGCACACTGAAGATGATGCGCCCCACCCAGCGCACCCTGCTGGACGTAATGGAAACCGGTACCATCACCGAGATTCTTCGCAGTACCCCGATCATTCGGGCGGTTCATCCGGATCCTAACGATTCCATGTCTGCTCATCCGGTGCGGGAATCCGAGCTATTGGGCGGCCCTTAAACGAGGGACTGCGCGCTAACTGTTTGTCTCTTCCCTGGCATCAAATTCGTCCCGTGCGCGCAGAACCTTGGAAGCATGTTCTTGAGACCAACGGCGAAGGGTACCCATAGGTTCTTGCAGTGAGTGCCCCACCTCGGTCAGCTCGTAGTCCACGCGCACCGGAACCTGCGCAAAGACCGTACGTTTCACCAGTCCGTCGCGTTCCAAGGTACGCAGGGTGCTGGTCAGAACTTTGGGCGTGACGTTGCCGATCTGTTGACGTAACACTGAGAAACGTTGAGGCCCTTCGGACAGCGTCAGCAAGACTAGAGGTGTCCATTTATCACCTAGTCGTTGCATAATTTCACGTGAGGGACAGTTTTGCTCCATGACGTTAAATGACTCATGGATATCCATTAGGAAACCTAGTTTCGTTGTAGTAGTCGGTATCCAAAGGATACCATCGAGTCATACAGTGTTCCACTACCAAGAAAGAGTCATCATGAAGATTGCAGTATACGGAGCCACCGGCATGGTTGGCACTGAAGTTGTCACCGAAGCTCTCACCCGCGGCCATGAGGTCACCTCGGTCACCCGCTCTGGCACCGACGTCGCCGGCACCACTTCCGTCGCAGCAGAACTCAACGACATTGCTACCTACCGCGACCTAGGCAAGAACAATGACGTCATCGTCATCTCCGTTCCACCATCACGCACCGGCGGCGACCACCAGGAATACTTGGACGCATTTGAGGAAATCACCGAAACTCTCACCCCAGCACGTTTGATCGTTGTCGGCGGCGCCGGCGCCACCGAGGTTAACGGTGTTCGCCTGCTCGATGCCCCAGGCTTCCCAGATGCCTACCGCGCAGAAGCAGAAACCGGAGCCGCCGTATATGACATGTTCACCTCAGTTTCCGGCATCACCTGGACCGTTGTTGCTCCAGCGCAAGAGATCGCACCTGGTCGCCGCACCGGCACCTACACCCAGGGCACCGATTCACCAGCCGGTGACTTCGTTTCCAGCCAGGACTTCGCCGTAGCAATTCTCGATGAGATCGAAACCCCTGCTCACGAAAACCGTCGCCTGACCGTAGCCAGCGAAAAGTAATCAATACCTTCGCACACCATAAGTGAGATTCGCCAGATCGGCGCCATCGTGCGCCGATCTGACGAATTCACTATGCAGGGCTAAAGTTGGAATGGTCATTCCACTAGCTCACCGAGGTAAGTCACTTCTCATGCAACGCAATTCGCGCTCGTCTCGCATCGTGGCCGGAGCCTTCGCTCTGCCACTGATCGGCGCACTTCTAGCCAGCTGCTCATCAACTGGCACCACCGAATCCTCCGCGCAGAGCCAAACGCCGGTCACCGGCGGCACCATGGTGTACGCTTCCGGCGATGCCGAACCAAGCTGCTTGGATCCTCATGTAGGTGGCAATTACCCCCAGGCCCTAGTAGCAAGCCAGTTCCTAGAATCGTTGTTCACCAAGGATTCCGAAGGAAAGATCATCCCTTGGCTGGCAGAAAAAACCGAAGTCTCCAAGGACGGATTGACCCGCACCATCACCTTGCGTGACGGCATCAAGTTCACCGACGGCACCAAACTAACCGCTGAGGCAATCAAGAAAAACATTGAACACCTCAAGGATCCCAACACTGCTTCCTCGACCGGTTACCTCGCCGTGGGCAAGGTCGTCAAGGTTGAAGCCACGGACGAGTTGACCGCAACGCTGAAGCTGTCCACCCCAGATAACGCTCTACTGGAATCATTGTCGATGCCTTGGACGGCTATCGAGTCCCCTAAGGCCCTTGAACGTGATCAAGCCACCAACTGCACCGCGCCGGTAGGAACCGGCCCGTTTAAGGTCAAGAGCTGGGAACACCAGAAGGCCGTGAATCTTGTACGCAATGATGACTACGTCGCGCCAGTGGCCGATGAGAATCGCTCCAGCACCACCTCTTACCTCGATGGCATCACCTGGCGTTTCATCCCAGAAGCAGCCACCCGTTACGCGGCTTTGCAGTCCGGCGAAGTTGATGTCATCGACAACGCTCAGCCAGACACCATCGCTTCGGCAACCGATACGGGTCTAGGCCATCTGGATGCTCCGCGACCCGGTTCCACCAACCGTATTGAGCTAAACAGCTCCAATGCACCGTTTGATGATCAGAAAGTGCGCGAAGCCTTTATCCGCGCAGTGGACGTGAACACTGGGGTAAATTCCTTGTTCTTCGGCACCGCCAAGCGCAGCTATTCCCTGCTCTCCTCGGTAGAACCGTTGGGCTACTCCGATGAGGCGCTATTTGGCACCGATACTGCCAAGGCCAACGCACTACTAGATGAAGCTGGCTGGAGCGAACGCGATGCTCAGGGCTACCGCACCAAGAACGGCAAGCGTCTTTCCTTGCGCTTCCCGGTCTCCACCAACCAGTCGGTACCTGCCGAACAGTCCCTCTTTGAACAGTTCCAGGCACAGGCCAAGGCCGTGGGCTTTGAAGTGAAGATCGATCTGCTGGATCTGTCCAGCTGGTACGGCGCACTGGCCAAGCATGAGTACAACCTGGTTTCGGCCCCGTACACCAAGGTCGGACCTTCGGTATTGCGCGTGCTGTACCACTCCGACTCCACCGTTCCGGCCCCATCGGGCTACTTTGCCAATAATGCTCAGGTAAAGAATAAGAAGCTCGATCAGCTACTGGTTCAGGCCGAAGAGACCGAAGACGATGCGCAGCGCGCTTCGCTCTACGAGCAGGCACAGAAGATCGTACTTGAGGGTTACTACGTGCTTCCGCTGTACGACCAGCAGAACCACTTCCTCTATGGCAAGAACGTACATGGCATCGGAGCCACCACCGCAGTGTCCTCCCCTATCTACTTTGATACCTTCTTGGATCAGTAGCATCTGATGAACACGATTGCTTGGGTCGGGCGCAAGGTCGGCGGGGCGTTGGTGGTGTTGTGGCTGGTGGCTTCGGCCATCTTCATAGCCATCCGGCTGATCCCCGGCGACCCGGCCGAAGCAATTATGGGTGGTCCAGGGTCGCAGGCCTCGGCTCAAGCCTTGGCCGCCGCCCGTGCCGAGTATGCGCTGGATCAACCCATTATCACCCAATACTTCTTGTATCTGGGCAAGCTGCTCACCTTTGATTTTGGTACCAGTTATTCACTGAAGCAGCCGGTCACCCAGGTCATGGGTGAAGTGCTACCCAATACTTTGTGGCTTTCGCTGATGGCTCTTCTCATCGCTTGGCTCTTGGCCTTGTGCTTCTCTGCTTTGGCTATGCGCGCTGGTCGCATAGGTACATTTGTGGGCAACCTGCTGGAGATTATCGCCGCAGCAGTTCCCCATTTCTGGCTGGGCGCGGTGCTGATCATGCTCTTCTCCTCCGCGTTAGGCTGGCTGCCCGCGGTGGATAACGGCACCGGTCGAGGCCTGGTCTTGCCGATTTTGACTCTGGCTTTACCGCTAGCTGGTTTCCTGACCCAACTGATGCGTGATTCGCTGTCCGAGGCGATGGGCAGCCAATTCGCGTTGGCGGCCCGAGCCCGCGGAGAAAGTCGACTCAAACTTTTCTGGCGCCACGGATTGCGTCACGCGGCCCTGCCCGCACTGGGCCTGACCGGCTGGGCATTCTCCTCCCTGCTTTCTGGCGCCGTAGTAGTCGAGGCCATCTTTGCCCGACCCGGGCTGGGACGCTCTTTACTCTCGGCAGTGCTGGCTCGCGATATCCCGATGGTCACCGGCATCGCCCTGTTCTCGGCCCTTGTCTACATCGTGGTGATGGCTATTTCCGAAGGCATCGAGCGAATGATTAATCCGGCAGGTGAGGCACGATGAGCCGCACCGCAAAAATCTGCTCCGTCATCGTCATTGGAATTTGGTTGCTGATGGCGTTGGCGCCCTCGGTTCTGGCCCCTGGCGACCCGCTGGCGATCAATCCCGCCCAAGCATTTGCGAAGCCCGGTTTGGCGCACTTCTTCGGAACCGACGAGTCTGGACGGGACATCTACACCCGAGTCATTCATGGTGCTGGGGATTCATTGGCGATCGGACTGGCAGCTACCGCACTGGGCATGGGATTGGCCATCGTCCTTGGGACCATGGCGGCACTATCTCCGCGCTGGCTCGATGAGATCATCCTGCGCGTACTCGAAGCACTGTACGCGATCCCGTCCCTACTCATGGCGTTGCTGATCATTGCTTTCACCGGTCCAGGGGTGGGACCAGCCATTGTCGCGGTGGGGCTCTCCACCGCCCCCGGATACGCGCGACTGGTTCGCAGCCAAATCCGCAGCCTGAAGAACTCTGAGATGTTGGAAGCCGCCACGGTCTTGGGCCACGGCACTTGGCTAAAGGTACGCAATCATTTGATCCCCAATGCACTGAAACCATTATTAGCGCTGGTGACATTGGGCATCGGGCAAGCGGTGATTTGGGCTGCTGCACTCTCCTTCCTTGGCTTGGGCACTCCCCCACCAGCTCCCGAATGGGGGGCCATGCTTTCGGCCGGACGCACCTACCTGCACTTGGCCTGGTGGATGAGCTTGTTCCCGGGCCTCGCCATCGTGGCCGTAGCTGTGTCGGCCACGTTGATTGGTCGGGCATTGGGCGGAAAGGTGAAGTCACTATGAGCGAACAGACGCTGGTCACCGTCAAAAATCTGTCGGTGAGTTTTGGTGCAACACCAGCAGTGAAGAATATTTCTTTCGACCTCAAGGTAGGGAAAGTCCTCGCCTTGGTTGGCGAGTCCGGCTCCGGAAAATCGGTCACTGCCCGTAGTCTGCTCGGGCTCTCGGGCGGCACCGTCACAGCCAAGGCTCTGGAAATTTGCGGTCACGATGCCCTGGGTTTGAGTGACCGCGCGTGGCAGAAGATCCGTGGGAATTCTGTCGCAATGATTCTCCAAGACGCACTCATGGCGCTAGACCCACTACGCCCGGTGGGCCGCGAAATCAGTGATGGTCTCAAAGAGCACACTGACTTGTCCGCAAAAGTTCGCAAGCAGCGCGTTATTCACGTGCTCGAATCGGTGCGAATGCCAGAACCTGAACTTCGTGCCAAACAGCGTTCCACCGAGCTTTCCGGTGGCATGCGTCAGCGTGCGCTCATTGCCCAAGCCTTGGCCGGGAACCCTCAAGTGGTGATCGCTGATGAAGCAACCACCGCACTGGATTCACAACTGACGGCGCTGGTACTGTCACAACTGCGGGCGCTGAAAGATCAAGGCCGGGGTGTGCTGATGATCAGCCATGACCTCGCGCAGGTAGCTCACCTGGCCGATGACATTGCGGTGATGAAAAATGGCGAGATTCTAGAATTCGGGCCTACCGATCAAGTCCTCAACCGACCTGAGCATGACTACACGCGCAAGCTTTTGCAAGCTGTTCCTTCTGGTGTTCCCCGCTTCGCTTCACTCACGGCCACACCCCCGTCCCGGCAAGTAGCTCCAGTAGCCAAAGCAGCAAAAAGCCACATTGATCCCCTAGCCCTAGTGGCGAGCAATCTGTCCAAAAGCTTCGGCAAGCACGTGGCAGTCGATGCCGTGAGCTTCGAGCTGCCACAGGGAAAAACACTCGGCATCGTGGGTGAATCAGGCTCTGGGAAAACCACTACCGCCCGCATGGTGCTTGGCCTACAGAAGCCGGATTCGGGAACTGTTGACCTGCTCGGCGAGCGCTTTGCTCCGAAGTCAGAACCGGAGCGAAACCAGCTACGCGAGCAAATGGGTGCGATCTATCAAAACCCTTTGGGTTCTTTTGATCCGCGCTATTCTGTCGGAGAGTTGCTGGCCGATGCGCTGAGCCGGGGCAAGACGAAGCGTGTGGATAATTATCCGTCGGCTGCGAGGCAGCTCCTAGAGCAGGTTGAGCTGTCCAACGATCTACTCTCGCGTTCGCCTCGCGAGCTCTCCGGCGGTCAACGCCAGCGTTTGGCCATTGCCCGCGCTCTGGCGCCGAAGCCTAAGGTGTTAGTTCTCGATGAGCCGGTCTCCGCGTTGGACGTCTCGATTCAGGCCACCGTGCTGGATCTGTTGGATCGGATTCAGCTGGAGACCGGCACCAGTTATCTGTTCATCAGCCATGATCTTTCGGTCATCGAGCATATGAGCGATTTCGTAGCGGTCATGCATCAAGGCAAGGTTGTCGAGCAGGGCGGTACCGTTGCAATATTCGGCGCACCGCAAGAAAAGTACACCCAACAGTTACTAACAGCTATGCCGCGACTTCGATAGGTTCCCGGTTTCCCGATGTCTCCGTCAGCCATCTTGGCGACCCACCGTCGTCAGCTCGATCATCAATGTCGCTTATCACGGTCATTTCGCCTCGGGCTGCCGACCCGAAAATCTGCGGGCTCAGCGGCTGAACGGGCCATGTCGACATCTGGGAAGAAAGGGGCGCAATCACCCTTGTACGGCTTGATGCCAAAAGTTGAATTGCCTCATACATGATGTGACGAGTATTGAGCTCATACGAGTAGGTTTCGCCGTGCAAACTCTCGATGATTAGCCCCCTGTTCAACACACTTGTTGACTGCCGCTCTGAGTGAAGTTCGAGAAGTTGCACCGTGCTGGAGCGAATAGATTTGACTGAGGGTGTACGAGCTGTTTGCACGCGTAATAACTTCTAGGACATTAGCATCAGCTTTTTAAGAGCAGATTGAGGCAAATGGGTTTTGTAGTAACATCGTCCCTCCCAAAATCCCCTTAACTCCAAGTGATCGCTCTATATTCTGTCTACGTTGATTGTTTTCTGTCCGTATGTGCAGAAATCTGCGAGGAAGGTGTCTGATGTACGGATGCTCGGGTTGCAACAATCTGGCAATCCGACTGTCGGGCCTCCTTGTCGCGTGGCTACGTCGGTCTTCGGTCGCTCTGCAGGGGTCCATGAATCAAAGATAGCTACCAGTGTTGCGCTCAGCTGCCCCACCGGCACCAGAAGTGGAAACTACTGAGGGCGTCCTGCAAATGTAAAAAGGTCATGAAGCGGCTAAAGCCCCGACACCGCGCACATGTTGCGAGCAGTGTCAGGGCACGGATCAGAGCTTGTCGAGTCCTAGACCTTCTCGATCAGTTCATCCTTGACCTGCTTGCGCAGGATCTTGCCGAGCAATGAACGTGGCAAATCTTCGACCGCAACTACACGCTTAGGTACTTTGTAAGCGGCCAATAATTCTCGGCAGTGGGCGCGCAATCCGTCCTCGTTCAGTTCTACGCCTGGTTCGAGTTGCACCGCAGCAACCACCATTTCCCCACCGCGAGCCAATGGCTTGCCGAATACCGCCGCATCAACCACGTCTGCGTGCTGACGCAGGGCCACTTCCACTTCGGTCGGTGAAACATTAAAGCCACCGGTGATGATCAATTCTTTGGCGCGATCCACCACCTGGGTGAACCCGTCTTCATCGACGGTGACCACGTCACCTGAACGTAGCCATCCATCCGCGGTTTTGGTCTTGGCGGTTTCCTCCGGATTGTTCCAGTAGCCCTGGAAGACCTGAGGTCCCTTGATCAACAGCTCGCCGGCTTCGCCCTGGGCTACTTCCTTGGACGGGTCATCCACATCAACAACCTTCATCAAGGTCGATGGGAAAGGAACACCAATGGTGCCGGTACGACGCGTTGGGTGGAACGGATTACCCAAAGCAACAGGGGAAGACTCGGTCATACCGTAGCCTTCCACCAGGAGTCCGCCGGACATCGATTCCCAGAGCTCCACCACATGATCGGGCAGGTTCATCGCTCCGGAGATGCAGTATTTAGCGCTCTTCAATGACATGCCGCGTTCCTTGGCCGCCAGTGCGGTGCGCTCATAGATTGGCGGCACCGCGCAGTACACGGTCGCTGGAGACTTCTTCCACGCATCAAGAATCATCTCGGCGTCAAACTTCGGGAAGAGCACCAGCAAGCCCTGCTTCTTCACACCAAAGGTGAGGTAAAGGGTCATGCCAAAGGCATGGAACATCGGCAGGATAGCGTAAAGGATTTCCTCGCGTTCCTTGGCACCGAGCATCCAGGCCTCGCCCTGCAACGCATTGGAATACAAGTTGAAGTGGGTGAGCATCGCACCCTTAGGGTGTCCGGTGGTGCCAGAGGTGTACTGAATGACAGCCAAGTCTTCAACACCAGGATGCGGGTGGTCTTCTGCCAAGGTTCCGCCAGCGAGCAGATCCCTCCAGCTGGTGGTGCCCGAGGTCTTCGAGGTCAGCGATGCCTTGGTCTCACGCAGCTTCTTCACCGGGAGGTTCAGGGCCAACTTCTTCAGTGGCGGGAACGCATCAAGCAGATTCACCGAGACAATCGCGTCAATCTGCACGTCTTTGGGGAATTGCTGCAAGGTCCCAACCACCTTGTCCCACACGATCGCAACTCGCGCTTGGTGGTCTTCGAACTGATGGCGTAGTTCGCGGGAGGTGTAGAGCGGATTGTGTTCAACGACCACTGCACCCAGACGCAGTACCGCATAAAAGGCCACCACATGTTGCGGACAGTTGGGCAAGATCAGCGCTACGCGGTCCCCGGCACGAACCCCGAGCTTACGCAGACCTTCAGCCGCTTGCTTCACCTGATCGCCCAATTGAGCGTAGCTGGTGCGGCGACCGAAAAATTCGGTGGCTGGACTTTGCCCGGCCTGCGCCACAGAGTTTTCAAACATGCGGCTTAGTGGTTCTGTTGGCAGATTGATTTCTGCTGGGACACCGGGCTGGTAATTGGCGACCCAAGCGGGTGCAGCGCTGTTCTCCATAACTTCTATCATGCCCTACGCGGCGGTAACACCGTGATTTTGAAGGGCGTTTTCGGCTACCGCGTCTGCAACCACGTCGTTGCCAGGATGCCCTGCGCTCAATGGTTAGAAGCGCACTGATGTGGAAGAGAGCACCACCAAATGTTGTGCGCGGCAGGAGGCTAGAAGTTCAGCCCGCGAGCGGCTACGTCCCACACCTCGGTGCTGTTATCAGGGTGCACCGCCGCCACCTGATCCACCAAGTTCACCGCTTGGCACACGTGATTGGGAATGACTCGCATTCGGGTGCCATGCGCGGGTAGTTCGAGGTCTTCAGGCCACTGCACGGTGGCGTGATGTTCGGAGAGTGCGGCGATCCGAGCCTCGGGGCATTCAACAATTCGGCCATACCCGCTGGCCCAGCTGGGCTTATCTGCGCCAAGAATCTTGCTTCCCGCATCTAGGACGATCCGCCGTGGAATGCTGTCACTGCCCTCATGACGACTGACCACCGTGGCAGCCACACTCAAGGCGATCTCTTCAAAGCCCACTCGACCCAATTCATATTGCTGGGCATCTCCAAATACATAAACACCAGGGCGCACTTCGGTCAGTACAGAGCTATCGCTGAGCGCCGCGGTCGGCGTGGAGCCTCCGCTGATTCTCTTGATCTCAAATCCAGCTTCACGTAGCAGTCGTGTTGCTTCGGCCAGTGCCTTGTACTCATCGTTCATGGCAGTGTCAATGCCATCTGGGTCGTAGCTGTGCCCTGGGAACGTGAAGACACCCTGCACTTTCAGTCCGGCTTCGCGTGCGGATTCAGCGATGGCCACGGCATCAGCGGGCGCAACACCGCTACGGTGATGTCCGCTATCAATCTCAATCATCAATCGAATCTTTGAGGCTTTTTCCCCTAATACCTTGGCGAGCTGTTGGACGGCCTGCACTGAGTCTGTGCCGATGCTCAGCTTGGCACGTTTTGTTAGTTCGAGAATCCGCGTTGCGTCAGACTCATCAACCCACAAAGGATAGGCAATAAAAATTTTGTGCACACCCTGCATCGCAAAGCTCACCGCTTCACCAACGGTTGCGACGGTCAGTCCCACAGCTCCGGCGTCCAACTGGCGGTAAGCAACTTCAAGCATCTTGTGCGTTTTGGCGTGGGGGCGTAATTTCAGACCTTGGCTGGAAACCCTATTAGCCATTTTGGAAATGTTCTTTTCCAGCTTGGCCACGTCGATCATGATGTGTGGCGTGCTGATTCCAGCGGGGATAGAGACCACGTCTACCGTTCCTTTAATGCTTGATGTGCGTCGCGGTGACGGTCCTACCTTGTTGAATCCGCCGAACAAAGAGATTACAGCAGGTTTCTAGCAACGAGCTAAGCGCTAGATCCCTGTACTCGATGCGCGGCGCGCCAACTTGGTAGAAAGCTCATGCGCATGATGCAGCAACAGCTCACCCATTTCCTTACGCCGATCCTTTTCGAAGCGGGACGCTATGCCGGTAAGACTCAAAGCCCAGGCCGGTTGCCCTGAACTATCAAAGACTGCCGCTCCCATCCCCCAACTGCCTTCAACAATCAGCCCAGGGTTCACCGAGTACCCAGTTTTTCGGGTCAGGGCTATTTTCTTGCGTAGCTCTTTGGCACTGTGGGCCGGACCGTATTCAGCTTCTAATGCGCAAGTGGCCAGATAACGTTTCATGCTCTCCTCGGGGAGGAACGCCAAGATGGCCAGCCCGGCGGAAGCTACGCCCAAGGGGAATCGCTTCCCTTCGTAAAGCACAAAAGATCGAATGGGGAAGGCTCCGTCTTGGCGTAGCAAGCAGACCGTTTCATCTGAGCGCCGTGCTGAAAGAAAGGCGCTCTCTCCGGTGACCTCGGCCAGGGCTGCAACGTGTTCACGGGCAAGCTCGCTGATGTCGTAGCGTTCAGCGGCCACTGCGCCCATCAGATACAACTCGGGGCCCAGCAGCCAATTACCGGTGCGATGCTCGTGGTCGCAGAATCCTTCGGTCACCAGGGCTGAAAGCAAACGATGTACCGTTGGCCGAGCCAATCCAGTGGCGTGAGCGACCTCGGTAGTCGTGATGCCTTGTGGCATGGAGGCGCTGACCGTACGAAGAACTGCTGCCAATCGACCAACAACCTGGGCGCCCACCGGTAAAGTACTCATGCCCATATTATGGACGATGACTGTCCATGCGCCTCTATATGTCGGAGCGGGAGCGCAGACTGTGGTTCATGAATACTTCTTGGCAAATGGTTCTCGACTGTGCGGATCCACGCATCATGGTCGAATTTTGGTCCCAGGCTTTGCACTATGTTCCTGAGCCGCCGCCGGCTCCCCATCCCACGTGGCGCGCCTATTGGCAGGATATGGGGGTGCCAGATGAGGAACTTCCACCCGGTGCCGGCGATCTCGCAGAGTCAATCATTGACCCACAGGAAAAAGGTCCCCGCTGGTGGTTTCAGCAGGTCCCAGAAACCAAGAGCATCAAGAATCGACTTCACATTGACCTGCTAGTTGGGGGCGGTCGCAGCGTGCCAATCGATGTTCGCCAACAGCGAGTGAGGCAAGAAGCCCAGCGATTAATAACACTGGGAGCAAGCGTTCGTCATGAAATGAATTCTCCAGAGATGGGTCACTTTGCCATCTGCATGGCGGATCCCGAAGGCAACGAATTCGACGTAGTCTGAACGACGAACAGCGCGTCCATATTATGGGCAGGAAACTAACTTTCCGTCATGATCCGATCAATCTGCACATAATCCATAGATCCCTATTGAATGCCCATCTGTATCTACGTAACTTTGGAGATAGTTACAAGCGCACTCCACATAGTGGACGCAGGGAGAAATCGATGACAACGAAGTTTCGAGAAGACGCCGCGGCGGAACTAGCCGCTGTCGTCAAAGATGGCATGACCATCGCGGTGGGTGGCTTCGGCCTCTCCGGCATTCCCAATAGGCTCATCACCGCACTGCGGGATTCCAAAGCAACCAACCTAACTATCGTCTCTAACAACATGGGTGTTGATGGAAAAGGACTAGGTATCCTTCTGGAAAACAGGCAGGTCTCCAAGGTACTGGCCTCTTACGTTGGCGAGAACAAGCTCTTCGCGCAACAATTTCTCGACGGTGAACTTGAAGTCGAGTTCTGCCCGCAAGGAACACTTGCAGAACGTTTACGCGCCGGCGGCGTAGGCATCCCGGCGTTCTTCACCCCTACCGGAGTTGGTACTCCTGTGGCAGAAGGCAAGGAAGTCATGGAGTTTAATGGCAAGCCAGCCATCTTGGAGCGTGGAATCTTTGCTGACATTGCTTTGGTCAAGGCCTACCAAGCAGATGCCGAAGGCAACTTGCGGTATCGCATGACTTCGAAAAACTTCAACCCGCTGGTGGCCATGTCCGGCCGCCATACGTTCGCTGAAGCCGAGCACCTCCTCGATGACTACATGGATCCTTCGCTCGTAGAAACCCCGGGCATCTTTGTGCAAACTCTGGTGCAGGCCGATGACGTCAAGGACATCGAACAGCGCACCGTACGTAGCCGGCAGGAGGCGTAAGCATGTGGACTCGAGATGAAATGGCGGCCATCGCCGCAAGCGAATTGACCGATGGACAATATGTGAACCTCGGCATCGGAATCCCCACCTTGGTTGCTAACCACCTGCCCCAAGGCGTCTCGGTGAAGCTTCAAAGTGAAAACGGATTGCTAGGCATGGGCCCGTTCCCCTTTGACGGTGAAGAGGACGCAGACCTCATCAATGCCGGCAAGCAGACGGTCACTATTTTGCCTGGAGGTAGCTTCTTTGATTCAGCCACGTCCTTCGGCATGATCCGAGGTGGGCACGTACAAACTGCCATCCTCGGCGCACTGCAAGTGGCCGCCAACGGCGATCTGGCCAACTGGACTATCCCTGGCAAGCTCGTAAAGGGAATGGGTGGCGCTATGGACCTGGTCGCCGGCACACCCAGGGTCATTGTCCTCACCGACCACACGGCCAAGGACGGCACTAGCAAAATCGTCGAATCCTGCGACTTGCCGCTGACCGGTGTCGGCGTCGTAGACCGCATCATTACCGACCGCGCGGTATTTGACATCGAGCAGGGGCATTTGACCTTGCGCGCTGTCGCACCGGGTGAAAGCGTAGAAACCATTAAAGAGATCACGGCAGCCAAATTCGCCGTCGACATACTGGAGGACCTGAGCGCATGAGCGTCAAGATCGTGGGTTATGCCCGCACCCCATTCGTAAAATTCAATGGTGTTTTCGCCAGCATTCCTGCCACTGAACTCGGGGCGCACGCGGCCAAGGCCGCGTTGGAGAAGGCAGGCGTCTCCCCCAGCGAGGTGCAGCAGGTTATTGTCGGCCAGGTGCTGCAGGGTGGCGCAGGCCAGAACCCAGCCCGCCAGGCGGCGGTCGGCGCCGAAGTTCCATTGAATGTTCCCGCGATCGCGGTCAACGCAGTATGCCTTTCCGGGGCGGAAGCCGTAGTGGCCGGCACGAGACTGATCAATGCTGGCGAAGCAGATATCGTTCTGGCCATCGGTCAGGAGTCGATGTCCTTGGCTCCGCACGTGCAGCGTGCACGAGCTGGAACGAAATACGGTGCCATCGAACTGATCGACACCTTGGAATATGACGGTCTGACCGACGCAGCGGAAAAGCGTTCTATGGGCGCTTCCACCGAAGAACACAACGTCAAACTGTCACTGACCCGCGAGGAACAGGATCAGGTAGCTGCCGCGTCGCACCAGCGTGCAGCGACATCACGTGACTTCGCTGCCGGGGAGATTGCCCCCTTCACCATCACCACGCGCAAGGGTGAGACGACCTATTCCGAGGATGATGGCATCCGTGAGGCAACCACCGTCGAGACCCTGGCGGGCTTGCGCCCTGCCTTCTCGAAGGACGGCACCATTACCGCTGGCAACTCCTCACAGATCACCGACGGCGCTGCTGCGCTGGTGCTCGCCAGCGATGCCGCTATCGAACGACTGGGACTGAAGGCCATGGCTGAAGTTGTTTCCCATGCGTTTGTGGCAGGGCCGGACCGGACCTTGCATGAGCAGCCATCGAATGCCATCGCGGCCGCGCTGCATAAGGCCGGCGCGAAAGCCGAAGATTTGAAGGCTGTTGAGATCAACGAAGCCTTTGCCGCGGTGGTTGTTCAGTCTGCGAAGGTCCTTGGCTTGGAGGAAAAGATTGTGAACCCGCATGGCGGCGCCACCGCCTTGGGCCACCCCATTGGCGCCTCCGGCGCCCGCATCATCGGCACCCTGGCCCGCCAGATGCAGGAACTGCCAGCCGGTTCGCTTGGTGCCATCGGCATCTGCGGTGGCGGCGGCCAAGGCACGTCCGTGGTGCTGCGCTCGCTCTAGCTTGACACTGTCTGGTAGCAGAGCGTAACCAAAAAACAGTGATCCGCACCTTGAATACCGAGTATTGAGGACACGGTATTCAAGGTGCGGCCGAAACACCTCGCGTCTGGTCCTAATTGCCTAGATCTATGGAAGGGCATGCGGACCTCGCTTTCGATACGCAGTCGCCTCCCAATGGCTGGCCCGCCACCATTTGGTCGCGACTTTCTGTACACAACTTGGGGAACTGGCAAGTTGTCACCTAACCGGCGAAGAGACTACAAAGGCCGATAGTCTACGTCCGGCTTACAGTGAAAACTCGACCGTAACACCGACTGATTAGCGCGAAATAATTGGCAATTTTCAATTTATTAGATATGTTGACTACGCTAATAATCAATCAATCAGTTGGATACAGATGCAAATCTTACCTAGTCCACGTACGGGCCTGCTGAGCGTGCTCGCTGCCGGCGTAGTTTTGACACTGACAATGTTTTCTGCTCCCGCCAATGCCGCCAGCCCGAACAATGAAAATCTCACGCTGTCTGGAGTCGCAGCCAATTCGGCCGCTAAAATCATTGATGATCCGGTATGTGACGCCGCACTCGCGAACGATTCAAAAAGCACTCAATGCTCAGCGGAAATGACCGCTGCTGTAGGGAAAGAATCACCCGCCACCATTGCCCAAATAAGCGGTAATAGCGCACTTGTGAGCACTTCGGGATCGCTTACGCTTGCAGAGGCTGCCGCAACGCGAAGGATCTATACAAGGACTTGGACGCAGCAAATGCGCGGTCTCTACTATGTGAATTGGACTGAGAAGCACTCGGGAAGAATCTATTTCGACAAAGCCGGACACGTTTGGTCGACGACCAAGAAATACGGTTACAAAGGGAACCATATTTGCGGCCAAGGTAGCGGGATTCTATATAGTGTCGTTGTCAAACACTGCACAGTGGAAAATCGTTATGATTTGAGCAGACCGGCGATTTCTCAATGGGACTACTTCCAAGTTCACGTCATTTGGAAAGGCATCCCAATCTATAAATCCCACAAGATGCATACGAACGCTTACGACAGCGGGAAAATTACTTTCCTCTAATCTTCGAAGGGATTAGCATGACTACCGAGCAAACAGCCAATACAGCAAGAATTTCACGGGCAGAGTATCTACTGTGGTTCATGGCAACATTGTTTTTCGGACTCCTATTAGTCCCCGGTGGAGGGCTGATCTTGGGCATAGTTTTAGCTCTCACCCGGTTCAAGCACGTCTCAGGAATCATGCGATGGAGCCTCGCGATTCTTGGTTTGTTGTTAGTAGCAGTACAGCTAGTCGGATTGCTTGATGGATCCAGTAGCAACTACCTCTCCGAAATTTCAGAAGCAACCAAAACCCACTGATGCATTACGCCTCATGGCACTTTCGTTGATGCAATTGATTATCGATCGCATAACTTCGCCCGCGTCATGGTACCAACAAACCTGAACGAGGGTTGTCCTAGCGAGACGACATTCAAATATCAGCGCAATAAGACCGAATACATGGAATTCGACGAGCAGAAGAGCGACCGCAGCTTCCGTGGAACCATTGACTGGACTGACGGCCAGCCAACGGTCACCGTGACCGGTTCAAGCTGGTGGTAAGCCAGAGCTGAACACACGTCGCTAATTTTCCAAGCACAAAGGAACCCGTCGCCGCCCACTTCTGATGTGGGTGGCAACGGGCTTGTTCGTTGCTGGTTCTTTAGTGCCACAGTGGCTCACGGGAAACGTAGTTCTTCAGCAACTGCGAATCCAATTCGCGGTACGTGCCATTGGCAACCCGCGGGTCTGCCTCGCCCGTCAAGGCGCTGAGCACGGAGCTGATCAATGCACCGTGGCTGACGACCAGGACATTTTCTCCCGGATGCTGCTGGCAGATCTTGAACAGCGCGTTGACTGCGCGCTCAACCAGATGCTGTTCGGTTTCGCCGGTGCCGATATTCAATTGGCGCTGTTCGTCTGCCGGGTGCCCAACGAGTTTGCCTTCCCAGTCCCCGAAGTCCTGTTCCATGAGTTCCGGGTTCTCGTACAGGGCCCGGGCGCCAACGCCATTGGCGATGATTTGCGCTGTCTGCAGCGCGCGGAACAGCGGGGAAGAATACACCGCGGCCCAAGGCCCCTGCAGAGACAGGTCCATCGCCAGTTGCTGTGCCTGGCGCACACCCGTGTCGTTCATCGGCAGGTCACTGCGCCCGTGCAGTCGGCCTGCCTTGTTCCATTCGGTCTGGCCGTGCCGGATCAATACGATTTTCTGTTCACTCATCATCTTCTTCTTTCTTGCGCGCACTCTCGGATCGTGTGCTTGATCCTTGGTGCGAAGTTTTCTGCTCTCAGTTGGCAGCCAAATGGCCTTCAACCGTTGTTCTATGCGCCGCATCCTGCGGTTTTGTCGTCCATTGGTCGCTGGAGGTAGCAAACCAGTTCGCTGCATCGTTCCCCAGTTGGAGCACCGCGAATCCTGGTCCGGACTCGGCGAGGATTTCGTGGGGAGCAAAAGGGTTCATGTTGTACGAAACTGCCGGAGCCATCAACACCGGAATATTAATCAGCTGGCTTGTGGCGGCCTGGTGATAATGCCCGCAAAGCATGGCTCGAACGTCGGTGCCGGCGGTGATGGATGCCAGAGCCATCGGATCCTTCAACCCGCGTCCTGCTCGTACCGTGCTTGTGGCTTCCACTGGCGGGTGGTGCAACAGCAACAGCGAACCCAGTGGAGCAGGTGCCGCCAGCAAGGATTGCAGCCACGCCAATTGCGGCTGATCCAACTCGCCTTGAGCCAGCTGAAATCCACCGCTGTCCAGCCCGATGATGCGCAAGCCCAGCACTTCATGCACGGTATTGGCCTGATAGGGTCCAGTCGATAACCGCTGCGTATTAAATTCCGGGCCAACGCTTCCTGCGGGGTCGTGATTGCCGGGAATAGTAATCACTGGACAGCCGAATTCTTCCTGAATGTCGTTGAACATGGCCGCAGCCATCGGATGAATGGGCGCACCCCGATCCGCGATATCCCCGGTCACCACGATGGCGTCGGGCGAAAAGTGTTTCGAGGCTCGCAATACCTGCAGGGTGCGCTGCCACGAATCGATGTTTCCGTGCAGCAGCTGACCTTCAGGGCACAGATGGGTGTCGCTCAGATGAATAATTGTCAGTGGCTTCATCGATCCCTCCCTATGTCTTGCTGCTGTTCATTCCATTGAACTTTTCGGTTCTAACGATTAGGTGAACAAGGAACCGACGAGATGTGAAGTCCTAACGAACCTCTGATTCTCGATAACCGAACGAAATTCGGCGAATTCATGGGAGATTGACCGCAATACATGCAATCTGCGGTCTATGAACAGCGAGTAGCACACAAAACGACTACCCTTAGAAGAGCAGATTTGAATCCACCGAGGAGCTATATCCATGACCGGCAGCAAAGTCGTCGCCTTTGGCCATTTCCAGCCAGAGCGCATCGTCCCTAACACCGAACTGGAGAAGTTGGTGGAAACCAGCGATGAGTGGATCACCCGTCGCGTAGGCATCGAAGAACGCCGCTGGGGCACCGGTGTAGAAACCGTCGATTCGATGGCTATCAAGGCCGCCGAGATGGCTTTCGCTAATTCCGCAGAGATCAAGGCAACTGATGTCGATCTGATTGTTGTTGCGACCTGCACTGCCACCGACCGTTCGCCAAATATGGCTGCTCGCGTTGCCAATGCACTGAACATGGAGCAGGGACCTGCCACCATGGATGTGAACGTCGCGTGCTCGGGCTTTGCCCACGCCGTCGGCATCGCTCAGGGTGCCATCGCCGCAGGCACCGCAAAGAACGCTTTGGTCATCGGCTCGGAAATGCTGACCGATTACACCGACTTCACCGACCGCACCACCTGCGTTTTGACTGCAGATGGCGCAGGCGCGTTCATTATCACCGCATCGGAAGACAATGGCATCTCCCCGGTTGTTTGGGGTTCGGTTCCTTCGCTCTCAGATGCAGTTCGCATTGAAGCTGAAAACGACATGAAGTTCGCGCAGAACGGCCAGAGCGTTTACCGCTGGACCGTGACTCAGCTGCCAAAGATCGCCTCACAGATCATCGATCGCGCGGGCATGAAGCCAGAAGAGCTGGACGCCATTGTTCTGCACCAGGCTAACCTGCGCATCATCGAACCACTGGCTGAAAAGATTGGTGCACCGAACGCACGCGTAGCCACCGACGTGGTCTACTCGGGCAATACTTCGGCAGCTTCGGTTCCTTTGGCCCTGTCTAAGATGATGGCTTCTGATGAGCCGTTGGCTTCAGGTTCAAAGGTTCTGCTCTTTGCCTTCGGTGGCGGCCTGGCTTACGCCGGTCAGATCATCACTATCCCGTAAGTATTTTCACCCCTAGTGGGCGTTCCGGCATCGTGCCGGAGCGCCCACTAGTGCTTTAACTAAGCTTCCCATTTCCTCTTGCCATAATGCGTTAGCGACTGCTAACGCATCTTTCATGCTTGATCTATTGGAAGTCGCTTCAGAACCAATGCGCAGGCGTTTGATTCAGTTGTTGGGTTCTGGTGAAAAACGGTGACGGAACTTGCGGCGAACTTTACTGTCAGCCGCTCCGCTATCTCGCAACACCTGTCGTTATTGATTGACGTGGGACTTATGCAAGCGCGCAAGGATGGGCGCAGTCGTTACTACAGCCTGAAGCCAACAGGAGTTTCTCAACTCAAGATCCTGCTTGATTCGTTTTGGAATACCGAGCTCGATCTACTTCTTGCCGAAGCCACCGAACTGGCCTCGCTCGATACTCCCCCAACCTCGCAACACCACAGCCCAAGAGAAAAGCCATGAGCTTTGAACGCACCGTCTTGCTTCCCATTGATGCGGATACCGCATTTAGCCTCATCACTCAACCAGAGCGACTGTGCCCCTGGCAGACCCTCGCCAGCCGCATTGATCTGCAAACTGGCGGAAGCTATCGCTTCATCATGGGACCTGGCCACCAGGCCGCCGGAACTTTCACCGAAATCGAACCAGGCAAGCGCTTGGTCTTCACCTGGGGCTAGGAAGGCTCAGCCGACGTGCCCCCAGGAGACTCAACCGTGTACATCATCTTGGAACCCGCGGAGGTCGTGCGTCACTGACTAGAGTGTTCCCGTTCACCACAAATTTCAACTTGACGTTGGGTGGATCACACACCACACTGGAAGACGTGAACCTGTCAGACAGCTGGACACCCGGACAGCAGCCTATCGAGCGACGCTCCGCTGCTGAAGCCGTATTCCACGCACTCCGCCTCGCCATCGAAGCCCAAGAAATCCCACTCGGAAGCAAGCTGGGGTCCGAAGCAGCCCTCGCCGCCGACTATCAAGTCAGCCGCTCGGTGATCCGTGAAGCACTCCGTTCCTGCGCGGCGCTTGGACTGACCCGCACAGAAACCGGCCGCGGCACCTTCGTCATTTCTCACCGCCCCACGCGCGAGCTCAAACTGGGTTCTTTCTCTTCCGATGACCTGCTCGAAGCCCGCCCTCATATCGAAATTCCGGCCGCCGCTCTAGCTGCCAACCGGCGCACCAGCGAAGACCTAGAACGCCTATCCGGGTTACTGGAACAGATGAACCAAGAAGACGACGCGGTGGCCTGGGTTGAACTGGATGCCGCTTTCCATGCAGCCATTGCTCGCGCCAGTGGAAACTCGGTCTTCACCAAGGTGGTCGCCGATATTCGCGAAGCCATGGCCCGCCAGTCTGAAACCGTGAACTTGGTCGACGGTCGCCGCGAACCCAATAAGGATGAACATCTGGCCATCTATCAGGCCATCGAAGCCCAAGACCCAGAGGCCGCCACACAGGCCATGAGCAACCACCTCAGCGCAGTTCAGCATGCAGTATCTCGAATCGTCAGGAGCAATAAGTGAACCCCGCCCCAACCCAGCCACAAAGCACTCTGCTGGAATCCCCGGTACTGCCAAAGCATGAACCTTTGGTCGTAGCCACTCGCGGCGATGCGGTGGAGTCCATACACTATGGCTCGGCAGTGCTCTTGGATTCCGAAGGCAAGATCAAAGCCAGCTACGGAGACCCGCAGGCCGTCTACTACCCACGCTCGGCACTCAAGCCACTGTTTGCCGTGGGTATGCTGCGCGCCGGATTGCAGCTGAGTGATGAGCAGCTGGCCCTAGCTTCGGCCAGCCATTCCGGTGCACCCATCCACCAGCAGGTTGCTACTTCCACTTTGAAGGCCACCGGACTTGAAGCCTCGGCTCTAGGTAACTCCACCGACCTGCCTTACGGTGTTGCCGAACGCAATGCTTATCTGGCTGCCGGTGGCACTGCTACCCAATTGGCGCAGAACTGCTCGGGCAAGCATGCGGCATTGGTGGCCCTGAGTGAGCTGAAGGGTTGGGATACCGCTAATTACCTGCAGGACGAGCGCTTACTACAGATGTTGGCCGACACCGTGGAGGAACTGACCGGCGAAAAGATCAGTGGCGTGAGCACCGACGGTTGCGGCACACCGGTCTACCTGATTTCCCTGATTGGTTTGGCCCGCGGCTTCGCCCGTCTGGCTGCCGCCGAGTCAGGCACCCCGGAAGCTCGAGTGGCCGCCGCCATGACTAGCTACCCAGAACTGGTCGCCGGCGAGGGCCGGGACGTCACCGCACTAATGCGCGCCATCCCGGGAGCGCTGGCCAAGGACGGCTTTGAAGGCATCCAAGCCGTAGCCCTGCCCGATGGCACCGCGCTGGCAGTGAAGATCGCCGATGGCGGTGACCGCGCCCGCATGCCAATCACCGTCAAACTGCTCACCGAACACCTTGGCGAGGCCGCCGGCGCTGCACTGGCCGAGCTAGCCACCAGCCCAGCGCTCGGTGGCGGCGCTCCGGTTGGTCTACTGACCGCGCTTTAGATTTCTCTTATCCACGATTCACAACCCTTTTTCTGGAGAATAATTCACCATGTCTGAAACCTTGCTCAGCGGCGAAACGCGTAGCGAGCATGATCTGATTGGCGACCTCGACATCCCTGTCGAAGCCTACTGGGGCGTGCACACCCTACGCGCCAAGAACAACTTCAACATCACCGGCACCACCCTGGCTGGCAACCCGCACCTGATCCGCGCACTGGCGCGCGTGAAGCAGGCCGCGGCTCGCGCCAACCACGAGCTGGGACTGCTGGACGCCGACCGCGCACGCGCGATCGACCAGGCCTGCGAGTCCATCGCTAACGGTTCACTGCATGACCAGTTCATCCTGGATCCAATTCAGGGCGGCGCTGGTACCAGCACCAACATGAACGCCAACGAGGTCATCGCCAACCTGGCACTGGAAATCCTGGGCCACCAGCGCGGTGAGTACCAGTACCTGCACCCAAATGACCACGTGAACCTCTCGCAGTCCACCAATGACGCGTACCCCACCGCGGTCAACATTGCTACCCACTTTGCTACCCAGCCGCTGCTGGCCGCGATGCAGGTGCTCGAAGATTCCTGCAATGTCAAGGCCAAGGAATTCCGCACCGTGGTCAAGATGGGTCGCACCCAGCTGCAGGACGCGGTACCAATGACCGTGGGCCAGGAGTTCCGCGGCTGGGCAGTGACTCTGGGCGAGGATCGGGCCCGTCTGGCTGAATCGCTGTCCTTGGTCACCGAAATCAACTTGGGCGCTACCGCCATCGGCACCGGTTTGAACGCGCCAGCTGGCTACGCTGAGGCAGCCTGCCGTCACCTGCGTGAGCTGACCGGCCTGCCGCTGACCACCAGCCCGGATCTCATTGAAGCCACTTCCGATGTGGGCGCGTTTGTGCACCTTTCGGGTGTGCTCAAGCGCGTGGCGCTGAAGATCTCGAAGATCTGCAACGATTTGCGCCTCTTGTCTTCCGGTCCGCGAGCAGGTCTGAATGATATTCAGCTTCCACCCGTGCAGTCCGGATCCTCGATCATGCCTGGCAAGGTCAACCCAGTGATCCCTGAGGTTGTTAACCAGATCGCCTACCAGGTGGTTGGTCACGATTTGACCGTCACCATGGCAGCCGAAGGCGGTCAGCTACAGCTAAACGCCTTTGAACCAGTGATCGCACATTCCATCGGCCTATCCCTGAAGCACCTGACCAATGGTTGCTTGACCCTGGCCGAAAAGTGCATCGACGGCATCACCGTTGATGAGCAGGCGCTACGCCGCGAGGTGGAGAACTCCATCGGCTTGGTGACCGCGCTGAACCCACGTTTGGGCTACGCAGCTTCCACCTCGGTGGCACTCGAAGCGTTGCACACTGGACGCGGCGTGGCGGAGTTGGTGCTCGAACGTGGGCTGCTCTCTGCCGAAGATCTCAACGAGTTGCTCTCCCCTGAGCGCCTCGCCAACCTCTCCGATTAGATTCAAGGATCCTCATGGACTCACCCACTCCACACGCCACCGCGGCGCATGTGCCTGACGCCGCGCTCACTGCTGGCGACAACGATTACCACAAGGGCCTTTCCTCCCGCCAAATGCAGATGATCGCCATGGGCGGTGCCATCGGTACCGGCCTGTTCATGGGCGCAGGTGGCCGGCTGGCCGATGCCGGACCGGGCATCGTCATCTCCTACGCAGTCTGCGGCTTCTTCGCCTTCCTGATTCTGCGTGCGCTGGGCGAACTGGTCATGCACCGCCCTTCCACCGGTTCCTTTGTTTCCTACGCTCGCGAGTTCTACGGCGAGAAGGCGGCCTTCGCCACCGGTTGGCTGTACTGGCTGAACTGGGTGATGACCGCGATCGTGGACATCACCGCGGTGGCCCTCTACATGGGCTTCTTCGGCAAGTACGTGGCGTGGATCGGCGCGGTCCCGCAGTGGGTCTGGGCCCTAGCAGCCCTAGCCGTAGTGCTGGCACTGAACCTGATCTCGGTCAAGGCTTTTGGTGAGATGGAATTCTGGTTTGCGCTGATCAAGGTCATCGCACTGGTCGCCTTCTTGATCATCGGCTGCTACTTCGTCATCTTCGGCACTCCGGTAGAAGGTCACGAGGTGGGCTTCTCACTGATCACCGGCAATGGCGGTCTGCTACCTAACGGTTTCATGCCGGTACTGGTGCTGATGCAGGGCGTGGTCTTCTCCTACGCTTCCATCGAGCTCATTGGTACCGCAGCAGGCGAGGCAAAAAACCCTGAAAAGGTTATGCCAAAGGCCATTAACACCGTGATCATCCGTATTGCTGTGTTCTACATCGGCTCGCTGGTCCTGCTCTCGCTATTGCTTCCTTACACCGCCTACAGCTCCGGCGAGTCACCATTTGTGACCTTCTTTGGTTCCATTGGCGTTAAGGGCATGGATGTAATCATGAACCTAGTGGTGCTTACCGCAGCATTGTCCTCACTGAATGCTGGCCTGTACTCCACCGGACGAATCATGCGTTCGATGTCGCTGAACGGCTCTGCTCCACGCTTCGCCGGGCGCATGAACAAGTCTGGTGTTCCTTACGGCGGCATTGTAATCACCGCAGTGGTGGCAGTGCTCGGCGTGGTCCTGAACGCCATCGTTCCGGCCGCAGCGTTCGAGATCGTGCTGAACTTTGCTGCCATCGGCATCATCGCTTCGTGGGGCATGATCGTGCTGTGCCAGATGGCTCTGGTGAAGTCGGCCAAGCGAGGCGAACAAGCGCGTCCAGGTTTCCGCATGCCGTGGGCACCGGTCTCCGGTTGGGTCACTTTGGCCTTCTTGGTCATGGTGCTGATCATGATGGCCTTTGATAACCCGGTTGGCACCTGGACCATTGCCTCCCTGGTCATCATCGTTCCGATGATCATCGGCGGCTGGTACCTGTGCCGCGGCCGGATCAACGAGCTGGCTCGGGCACGTATGAAGACCGGGCGTCAGCCGGTCGAGTAGGCCAAGAGAAAACCAGCGTTCGATAAGGGACCGGTCGGAAACGTAGCTACTTGTTGCGCATCCGGCCGGTCCCTTGTCGTAGGCGCTGGTCCACGTAACTTTTCCCGGACAGTAGTTTCGGACTCTAATCAGTGGCAAGATGTGTGAAGTGGAACACTCTAAGCATTCATTTCATAATTTAGACTCATACATCCAACTCCCCCGGCTTGGCGGACTGACACTCTCCCCCGATGGAACGCGCCTGGTGACCACCATGAGCACTCTGTCCGAGGATGAAACCAGCTACGACAGTGCACTGTGGTCCATCGACCCCAAAGGTCAAGAACCCGCACGCCGGCTGACCTTCGGGGAACAGGGCGAATCCCAGCCCCAGTTCAACGCCAACGGTGATCTGCTCTTTGTTGCAAAGCGTTCGGGCAAGGACGACGCAAAACCCGAAGGCTGGCTACTTCCAGCCGCCGGCGGCGAAGCCCGCCCAGTCATCTCCCACCCTGCCGGAGTCCAGTCCCTGCAGGTCTGTGCCCAATCCCCAGAAACCATCGTGCTGCGCACCAGCGCCCACGCCCGGGCGAAGGATCTGGAAGCAGAAGAGCAACTACGCAAGGACCGCAAGGACAAGAAGGTCGCAGCCATTCTGCATACCGGATACCCGGTGCGTTTTTGGGACCACGACCTTGGACCATCCACCCCACACCTCTACACCGGCGTATTGCCTGGCCCGCAAGAGAGCTCACGTGCCGAACTCACTGACCTCACCCCAAGCATCGGCGCCAACCTACAAGAGGCCGCTTTTGATGTGGCTCCCAACGGGGATTTCCTGGTCACCGAATGGCAGGTGAATGAGGGTCGTGCATCACTAGCCCCGGGGATCATGCGCATCGATTTGCACACCGGAGCCCAGGACCTGCTCTTGGCCCCGGATGACACTTACGAATACACCATTGGCAAGATCAGCCCCGACTCCAAGGAGCTGGCCTACGCACGCTGGCACCGCTCCACCGCAGAGACTGCCCCGGTCTTCGAACTGTGGCTGATGCATCTAGCCGATGGATCCACCCACCAGATTGCCGCCGGCTGGGACCGCTGGGTCAACGACGTCCAATGGGTTCCCAACGGGCGCTCGCTACTACTCACCGCGGATGACAAGGGGCATAGCCCGATCTTCCACCTGAGCCTGTACAACGACAAGATCACCCGGCTCACCGACGACGGCAGCTACACCGACGTGAGAATCAGCAGTGATTCCCGCACCGCCTACGCACTGCGCTCCAGCTACCTCTACCCCGCCGAGCCGGTAGCGGTGGATCTGACCCACGTCCAAGATCTCGAAGCCGGCGACTTCGCCGAAATTACACAGCTGCTTTCCCCAGTACAGCGCCCGGCACTTCCCGGCACCCTGACCGAAGTCAGCACCACCGCCGAGGACGATTCCACCGTGCGCGCCTGGCTGGCCCTGCCAGAATCAGCCTCTGCACAGAAGCAAGCACCGCTGCTGCTCTGGATCCATGGCGGCCCTCTGGGCTCATGGAATGCGTGGAGCTGGCGTTGGAGCCCTTGGCTGCTGGTGGCTCAAGGCTACGCGGTCTTGCTACCGGACCCTGCCCTGTCTACCGGCTACGGCCAAGACTTCATCCAGCGTGGCTGGGGCCGTTGGGGCCAAGAGCCATTCACTGATCTTATGGCCATCACCGATGTGGCCGAAGCGCGCGAAGATATCGATGAAACCCGCACCGCGGCGATGGGTGGATCCTTCGGCGGTTACATGGCCAACTGGGTGGCCGGGCATACCGACCGCTTCAAGGCCATCGTCACCCACGCCAGCCTGTGGGCTCTGGAAGGCTTCGGTAAAACCACCGATGCGGCCTTCTACTGGACCCGCGAGATGAGTCCGGAAATGCGCGATGCCAATTCACCGCATCATTCCATCGGAAATATCGTCACCCCGATGCTGGTCATCCACGGCGATAAGGACTACCGGGTTCCCATCGGCGAAGGCCTGCGCCTCTGGTACGAGCTGCTGGCCGATTCGGGCTTGCCGCAGAAAGAAGATGGCAGCACCGAGCACCAGTTCCTGTACTTCCCGGACGAGAACCACTGGATCCTTTCTCCGCAGCACGCGAAGATCTGGTACCAGGTAGTTACCGAGTTCCTCTCGCAGAAGGTCTTAGGCAACACCCCCGGTGAACTGCCCGAGCTACTCGGCTAACTCACCGTGCCGACTGCCGGGGCGGGCTCTATGCTTGCCCCGGCAACACGACTTTCTGCGGCGCATCTCCGCCGGCACCACGGCTGGCCAACACCAGATCACGGGCGCGTTTGGCCACGTCAACATCGCGCTCATCCAGTAACGCCACGAGTCGCTGCAAATGTTCGGCCCGCGCCCCAAAACTCGAGCCAAGACGCTCGGAGACGCTCATGCTGGACAGCTCCTCCGCTTCACGCCACGCCATCATCAACGCACGTTCAAAGAGACGCTGTCCGGCTTCATCCGCCCGTCCCGACTGAGTTGAGCCCAGTACCGCGACAGCGTTAATCTGCGAATCTTCCAAGCCCGAAGCCAACTGCTCCAACCGCCTGCGGGCCTGCCCCACAGCACGCGAACCACGGGAGAACCGGTTGATCCGCGAGGTTGCACCCAACAGGTACATCACCAGCTGGACGAGGTTGAGCACGGTGAAGAAGAACATGAACGTCAGGATCCAGAACAGCAGGGCCGCGTTGAAATCGGGTTCCTCGTATCCTGCCCGCTTAAGGACCATCGCGAGATCCTCCGCAGCGTTCGCCACTTCCATCGCTGGGTACTTCGATTCGTGGATACTCCCGTACTCCCACCCAATCGTGGATCCCCACGTAGCGGTTCCGCTGATCACTGCCCCCGAGATCAGGCCGGGCATGATGCCTTTGCCTTCATCGGTGATCAGTAGCGGGATGATAGTGAGGTTCTCAGGTAACTCCTGATTCTTCGGATCAGTACGATCCTTGTATTCGTTCTTGATCCGCCAAATCGTCTGCTGCACGCTGTGTGGGGTTGACTCACGATATTCTGAGCCTTCCTGCGCCTGCAATTCCAGATAGGATTCTGCGTCACGAACAGCCACCAAAAGGTGCTGCTCTACCTCGAAGTCCTCGTGCATGTACTGGCGGATTTCAGACTCATCAACCAGCCCGTTCTTGTCATCGATTTCCAACACCATGCCCTGACCCGAGCCCTCATAGCTCTTATAGGGTTTTTTGGTGAGCTGATAAACGACGATTCCCGACGCAATCAGGCTGACGCACAACAGCAGGGCCAAAGCACCAATGATCTTGGCACGAGTAAGTATGCCAGGTTCATCCTTGCCCTCGGCGTCGGTGACAGCAAATTTTCTCAGCAACGCGACTGGCCACGAAGTTTGCGGCTTTGCAGGCGTTGCGCTTTGATCCGTGCTCAGCGTGTCGCCGAGAATCGCGCGAGCCAGACTATTGGCCACCTGCAATTGATGCAGGGCACCTTGTCGCGAGACCGGTGCCAACCCCAGGGTAGCGCGCAGTTGATTATGCTCTGCCGCCACATCAGGGATGGGCGGCCGCTTCCCATGAGGATATCGGCGCAACCGGCGGATGATCCGCCCTGCGACCCGCGACAGGTCCTCCTCGGCACGTGCCCAGGCTTGCACCGCGTTGATCTGCTTGGCATCACCCTGGGCGGCATCCAACACGGCACCCAAAGCTCCACGCAGCCCCGCCAGATCTTCACCGGCAATCATTGTGCCGGGGGCGTTTTCCAAGCGAATCAGCAGCTGGCTAGCGACATCGTTAATCGGGCTGCTGAGTTGATCAAAGGTTGATCCAGTGCCGGCCAGACGAGCATGAACCGATCCTGCGCCCATGAGACTATCGGCCAGAGTGGTCAGCTTGCGGCTGGTGGCTTCAAAGCTGGCCAGCCGCTTACCGGTGTCCTTACTAAGAGATTGCTCGCGGTCATAGAGTGCAGCAACCAACGGGTCTTCGTTGCGGGCAGCATCCAATGACAAATTCTGTAACTGGTTCCATGCTTTGGTGAAACCTGCCGGACGCTTCGACTCATCGGTAGCAACATAGGTGGCTTCCAAAGCCTCCAGGTCCAGCACCACGCGGGCAAGTTTGCGTTGGGCCACCGCCAACCGGCGATGCCGAGATTTCCAGCGCGCCCGGAAACGTAAGGCAGAAACGAGGAATGCGGCGGTCAGCATAGCACTAAGCCCCACCAGAGAGAACCAGAAGGTCAAAGAACGTGAGCCGGAATGGTCCAATACCACTGAGGCTGAATGTGCCGCGGCCACTACGGCTTTGGGTCCGTGGCCTACGGAGACATTCTTGATGAAAGCATTTTCGATGTCATATCGGGCATCGGTGCGTGCTTCTTTGTCAGGGGTGAGGTTTTCAGCCACCGCCACCCCACTAAAGCGCTCATCAATACCGCTCTGGTCGGTGTCGAGATCCTCCAGCTTGGAAGAGATGATGACCTGACCGTCGGGCACCTGCGAGCGAAGTGTTTCATCCCCGCTCAACCATCGATCCACCAAGATCACTGTCAACGGCTGCGCCGAGCGCACCGGGTGCTGCGCTAATTCCGCATCGACGAGTTCTTGGCTGATATTAAAGTCTTGTGTGCCTTGAACCTTGACGATGACCTCATAAGGAAGCGGCATGCGCGCCGAGTGGACCGCGAACCCGGCACGCACACCCAGCATGGCAGTGACTAGCGCAAAAAACAGCGCCGCAATAGCGGTCCAATGATAGGGACGGCGTAAACGTCGGCCCATCGAGTAGTGCGTCAACAGTGCGGTCATTAGTGCTGTCCATCCGAAGGAGCGAACGTGCGAAGTACCGATATTGGGTCATTGGCGTTGGCTCCCGCACGGGGCAAGAAGGCGCATAACTGCTCGGCAAGTTTTGCGTCCACTTTCATCGAGGCACCCTGGCTTTGGGCCAGCGCCTGATCAATCAGTGAATCCAGTTCCTCACGGAGCGCCCACAGCTCTTCCAGTAGGTGCGCTGCTTCCTGTTCAGTGAGCTTGGTCTTGGCTCGTGCTTGCAGCTGATCAAGGGCATCGGTGTGGGTAACGATTGCGGTGCGAACCTGCGGTGTTAACGGGAGAGCTGTGGCGCCGTCGGTATCAAGTAGCTGCACCAGAAGCTTCAGTCCTCCGTGATGCTGTTCAATGATCTGGTTCCATGACTTCACGGAATTACTGGCGGTGCCGCTTAGGGACCGAGCCAGTTCCACCGCGCGGCGTAACAAGCTCAGCCGCTCTGCCCTCTGCTCGATCTCTTGGGCTTGCTGTTCGGAAATCTGTGGTTCTGCGCTAGCGTCCAAGGCGGATTCGAGCTCGGTGCTGCGCTGGGTAATGGCCTGCTCACGTTGTCGCTGAATCTCTTTAATCGTCGCAGCGCTACGATTCAATGCCGGCTCAGTAGCATCGTTCATCGGAGTACGGCGTAGCGCGTTCAGGTCCTGATGCACTGAAGATTCCCAGACTTCGACTTGCTTGATGCGCTTCCTAGCAGCTGCCTGCAATTGAGCCCGGCGCCTGCCTCGTAGTGCAAAGAAGACAATGACTGCAGCAATCAGCAACAGCACACCAACAACAATGCTCACGGCGATCTTTTTATCCAGTGGTGCACGCAGGTTTTCTGTGGTGGAGATGGCGACCGCACTAATCCCCGCCGTGTAGTCACCAGCTTCGAATGACGGGGCGCCGGCATCTAGAATTCGGTCTTTGCTCCCAGGCTCGGTTTCTCGCACATTGCGTCCGGGATCAACAAAGACTTCGACATCACCATCTTTGGTTTCTGGGAGCATCACGCCGATGGCGATCCAGCCTTGACCCACATAGCCTTTGGTTTTGCCGTTCTCCAGCCAGTCATCGCTCATCGCGTCGCTGTTGCCGAATAACAGCATGCCGCGCACTAGCTGGCTGGCGCCCTTGAGGTTATTGGGCTTTTTGTCCACACCCAACAGGATTTTGGCATTCTGTCCATCGACTGCTTCATGAACAGCGTCCATGATTTTTTGCGAATCAACGTCATCGATCGCAGTATCGGTGACTGCAAGATACATCTTGCCTTCTTGGGAGGTTACCGATGGAATCGCGATGGTGCCTTTGTCATCGGTTTCGCTGCTTGGTGACGCTGAGGGGTACACCGGTTGTGATGATCCTGAAGGCTGAGGTTCAGCACTTGGCTGAGCCATCGCGATCAACGGATAGGCGCACAGTGCCCCGATAATGAGGACCGCACTGATCAGAAGAACAAGGCGACGAAGCAGGCCAGAGTGACGAGTGCGGTTCATGCCCACCACTATATCAACAAGAACTTGACTAAACGGTCCCGTGACTAACGTTGGCACGAGAGAACCCCCAAAGAATACCTGCGGGAGGATTCTTCGGGGGTTCTGTCACTGGACGCTAGTCGAGCAGCAGCGCTGGCTCTTGAAGGATCGAAGCCACGTCGGCCATGAAGCGGGCCGAGAGGTCGCCGTCCACCACGCGGTGATCGAAGGAACCACCCAAGGTGGTGATCCACCGTGGGACCACTTCACCATCAACGACCCATGGCTTCTGGCGGATCGTGCCGAAGGCAACGATCGCGACTTCGCCCGGGTTGATGATTGGCGTTCCGGTGTCAATTCCCAACACACCAATGTTGGTGATACTCAGCGAACCGTCGCGCATATCTTCTGGACGGGTCTTGCCAGCACGAGCAGTGCTGGCCAAGTCGTTCAGCGCGATGGCCAGTTCTTTCATATTCAGATCCTGAGCGTCCTTGATATTTGGCACCAGCAACCCGCGAGGGGTCGCGGCAGCAATACCGAGGTTCATGAAACGCTTCTGGTGAATCTCTGCACCGTTTTCCGTTTCAACCCAGCTGGCATTCACCGAAGGGTTACGTGCTGCAGCCCAAATGACGGCGCGAGCTAACACCAGCAATGGTGAGACCTTAATGCCTTCGAAATCGCGGGACTTCTTCAGTCGCTGCACGTATTCCATGGTGCGGCTGGCATCCACGTCAACGAAGATCGAAACGTGCGGTGCGGTAAAGGCTGAATCAACCATTGCCTTGGCGGTTGCCTTGCGAACACCGCGCACTGGGGTACGTTCTACTCGCGCATCAGCTAACTGGCCATGTGCCCAGTAAGTTGGTGCTGCCGCATGCTCAGCTTCACGCTGAGCCTGATAGCTATTCACATCATCGCGGGTGACTTCACCTTCGGTGCCGGTGCCCACGACGTCGTTGATGTCGATGCCCATGTCCTTGGCCAGGCGACGAACCGGGGGCTTAGCCAAAACTCGGTCAACGAAGTTAGCTACGGCAGGCTTACGGCGGTCCACTTCTCCACGCACTGCCGTGCTCAGCGACTGGGCACGGCGCGTGATGGTATCCGCCAAACCTGCACCGGCAGCCTTGGCAACAGTTGCCCGCTGACTGGTTGCAGAAGGAGCCGGACGGCTAGTACGAGCGCGACGTACCGACGAATCTGCTGTTGGCCCAGAACCAACTAGAGGGCCAGGCTCCTCGGAAGCTTGTGGTGTTGCGGTGCTCAGTGCTTCAACTGGCTCTGGAACTCCGGTCGGTGCAACAGCGTTGCCTTCTTGGTCAATGCTGATCAGCGGGTGGTCGACCAAGACGGTCTCACCTTCGTCAGCGTGCAGTTCGGTCACTACACCTGCAAAGGGGCAAGGCAATTCAACTAGTGACTTTGCGGTTTCGATTTCCACAAAAATCTGGTTGACCTCGACGGTGTCGCCAACCTTGACCTTCCATGAAGCGATATCCGCTTCGGTCAGGCCTTCGCCCACATCGGGGAGATTAAAGACTGTCATTTTTTACTCCTTGAGTTTCGCTTTAGTAAGCGAAGGACCGGTCGAGGGCTTCAAGCAACTTATCGATGTCCGGCAGATATTGGGACTCCACCTTGGAGATCGGGTATGGCATGTGGAATCCACCAACACGAAGTACTGGCGCTTCCAAAGATAGGAAGGCACGCTCGGTAATACGTGCAGCGATTTCGCCACCGATACCACCGAAGGTCGGAGCTTCGTGGGTGACAATCAGTCGTCCGGTCTTTTGCACCGATTCGGTGATGGTGTCGAAGTCAATCGGAGAAATCGAGCGCAGGTCGATAACCTCGATATTTCGGCCATCTTCCAAAGCTGCATCTGCAGCCGCCAAAGCGATAGGTACCAGCGGGCCATAGGCGACGATGGTTGCATCGGTGCCTGGGCGAACTACCTGGGCTTTGAAAGCGTCCAAGGCTGGGGTCTCGGTATCAACTTCACCTTTGAGCCAGTAGCGGCGCTTGGGTTCGAACACGATTACAGGGTCTTGGCACGCTGCTGCCTGCTGGATCATCCAGTAGGCGTCATGGGCGTTGGAAGGGGTAATAATGCGTAGACCGGCAGTATGGGCGAAGAGCGCTTCAGGTGATTCTGAATGGTGCTCAATGGATCCGATGCCGCCTCCATACGGAATACGAATAACTACCGGAGCGGTCAAACGTCCTTCGGAACGAGCGTGCATTTTGGCCAGCTGGGTAGTGATCTGGTTGAAGGCGGGGAATACAAATCCATCAAACTGGATCTCTACGATTGGGCTATATCCGCGAAGTGCCATGCCCACTGCGGTACCAACAATGCCTGCTTCACCTAGTGGAGAGTCGATCACGCGGTGGGATCCGTGCTTGTCGATTAACCCATCGGTGACTCGGTATACGCCGCCAAGACGACCGATGTCTTCGCCCATGAGCAACGACTTATCGTTGGTATCAAGAATCTTGTCTAGGCCTGAGGTGATCGCCTTGGCCAGGGTCATGGTGGTGGTCATTTACTGCTCTCCCTCGGCCGCGTCAGCGAATCCAGCTTCATATTCCAAATGCCAGGCCAGTTCTTCCTGGATCAGCGGATGTGCTTCTGCGTAGACCTGTTCAAAGGACTTGACCAACGGTGGAACAGGGAAAGCCATTGCGTCTTCACGGACTTTGGCGGCCATTGCGTCTGCATCGAGGACAAGCTGCTCGAAGAATGCATCGTCAACCAGCTTGTTCTCGCGAAGGTAAGTCTCTAGCCGAACCAGCGGATCCTTAGGAGCCCACTGCTTTTCTTCTTCACTCATGCGGTACTTGGTCGGATCATCGGCCGTGGTGTGAGCTCCGAGTCGGTAGGTTACCGCCTCAATCAGCACCGGCCCCTTACCGCTACGGGCATGCTCTAGAGCCCAGCGAGTCACGGCCAGTACTGCCAATACGTCATTGCCATCAACGCGTACACCTGGCATGCCATAGCCGACAGCGCGGTTGACCAGTGGAACCTTGGACTGCACTTCGAACGGTACCGAGATGGCGTACTGGTTGTTCTGGCAGAAGTAGACCACCGGGGCGTTGAACGAGTTGGCGAAGACCATGGACTCATGGGTTTCACCTTCGGTGGATGATCCGTCGCCGAAGTAAGCCACAACAGCGTTTCCTTCGGCTGAGCGACGTTCTTCGTCCCAACCGTGCTGTTCCATATTCAGTGCCATGCCGTAGCCGGCAGCATGTGGCATCTGCGCGGCAAGCACCATGGTGTACATGTGGAAGTTGTTTTCCCGGGGATCCCAACCGCCACCAGAAATACCGCGGAAGAGACGCAGCATCTCAGAGAACGAAACGTCGCGGGTGAGCGCTACGCCATGTTCACGGTAGGTCGGGAAGATGTAATCGTTAGGTCGAGTGGCTCGGCCTGAACCGATCTGTGCTGCCTCTTGGCCACGTAGGGGAACCCAAAGCGCCAGCTGTCCCTGACGCTGCAGCGCTGTGGCTTCTTGGTCGAAACGGCGAGTCAATGCCATGTCCCGGTAGAACCCGCGAAGCATCTCATCATCAACGTCACCCAGATACGCGTCATACGTTTCGTGGGAGTGACGCTGGCCGTCCGGTGTCAGGATCTGAACTAGATCCGACTCCGTCGCCTCAGTAGCAGCACGCGTCATATATCTTCCTTTGATCATAAATATGCCCCAGACGGAATACATTCCGCATGGGACATATACGGCTTGTTCAATTTCTAAGCCTATAGCTATTGACCGCTAAAACGCGAGATAACAGCCCCGATCAGCTGTCCGCCAAATCCCGTGATTCCCTGCACAGTTCAATGAATCGATCATTCGCGTCAACCTCACCGATCGATACCCGGACTCCTTCGTTAGCAAATCCGCGCACCGAAAGCGCCCTTTCGTTGGCACGCTCAACAAATTCAGCGGTACGTTTTCCTAGCGGAAGCCAGACGAAGTTCGCTTGCGTGGAAGGAAGGTTCCACCCTTGATCAGCTAGGGCCGCCACTACCCTCTGACGCTCCTGGACCAGTGATTCGACGCGTTCAAGCACTTCATCAATGTGCTCCAGTGAAGCCACGGCCGCGTCTTCAGCGACACTGGACACGGCAAAGGGCGTAGCCATCACGCGAAGGTAGTTCGTGATTGACGGGTGAGCCACACTGTAGCCAACGCGGAGGTTGGCCAGACCATGCGCCTTGGAGAAAGTACGCAGCAGAACTACGTTTTCGTTTTCGTTGTAGGTGTGAATTCCATCCACTGACTTCTCGTCACGGACAAACTCAACATAAGCCTCATCCAAAACCACGAGGACGTTTTTAGGAACTCGATCCAAAAAGTCGTCAACTTCGGCCTGAGTCACCACCGGTCCCGTGGGATTATTCGGCGTGCACAGCAAGATTACGGACGTGTTTTCATTCACCGAGGCAATCATGGATTCGAGATCATGGCGTCCATCGGCTAGCAGCGGTATCGCGACAGGAAGTGCACCGGCGCTTTGAACCACAATCGGATAGGCCTCGAAGGATCTCCATGCGTAGATCACTTCGTCCTGAATGCCATCTTCATTCTGTCCGGCAAACGTGTTCAGAATCTGAGTCAAGGCACCCAGTGACCCGGCACCGGTCACGATGTCTTCGGCCGGTACATCTAAGTAGTCGGAGAGCGCATCACGCAATTTGGTCGATAGCGGATCTGGATATCGGTTCAAATTGCTCTGCGCAAGCACTGCCTGTGACACCGATTCAAGTGGTCCGAAGGGAATCTCATTCGACGAAAGCTTAAAAGGGGTCAGCCCCTGAACCACTGTGGGCGGCTTGCCCGCTGCATATTTTGGCAAACGTGCAACCACTGGCCGTGGCTGAACCTGGTCTGGGGTCACAGGATTCTCAGTCATACCCCAAAGCCTAGTACCCATTTCAAGGCCGGTGACTGCGCTCCCACAAACTTGTCTCAGCTTTTTGTGACAGAGTTATTCCATGAGCTTCCTGATTCGAGTCGTCATCAATGCCTTGGCCTTGGCCGCTGCAGTTTGGATTGTCCCCGGCCTCAAGATTGACGCCGTCGGCGACGGTGCCGTGAACACCGCAGTCGCTTACCTGATCGTCGCAGTGATTTTCGGTTTGGTTAACGCGCTGGTTCGCCCCATCGTCAAGTTCTTCTCACTGCCCATCACCTGCCTGACCTTAGGCCTGTTCACCGTGGTGATCAATGCGCTGATGTTGCTGTTGACTTCGTGGCTGACGACCTTCACACCAATTGACTTCATCATCGAACGCTTCTGGTGGGATGCTATTGCAGGCACCATCATCATCGCTATCATCTCGGCAGTTCTAGGCTTGTTCGTCAAGAGCGAGCGAGACTAGCTAGCAACCGTACCCCGTTAGATCTAAGAAAGTGGCTCCCACCGGAGCCACTTCCTTTTTTGAAATTTTCTGCCTCTGCCTCTGAGCTAATGACCAGGTGCCATGGTTCGCATGCGCTCAGCTTGTTTTTCCACTTGCTCATCCGTCAGCTGCTTCCGCCTTCGCTCGATCTTGAACTTTTGAACTTTCAGCGGTTTTGTCGGTAACCGGAACGCATCAAGCTGCTCACGCACCTCAGGTCTCGAATCCAGTTCCAGCTCTTGCAAATGATCTCCATAGTTATTGAGCTTGTGAGGCGTACCGAAAGCTGAATTCTCGTCTCGGTGCAAGCGCTTAATTCGATCACTTGGCCCGTCAAAATTTACAGTGAAATGATGCCGTCCGCGATTCTTGTTGGGAGTTCCGTCTAATCCTGGCACCATGTCCTTACTATCTGTCAGAGACAAGCTGCGAACATCATCCGGTATATCGATATTGGCTATAGGCGAACCGAACGTAATCATCTTGGTCAACTTGAACTTGCGCTTTAACTTGCTGTTTTTCATTAGCTGCGCGGCGTGGATTCCACCTTGCGAATAACCAGAGAATGTAACCTCAGCCCCTTCTTTCGCCCCACTGTCTTCTAGTGCTTGGGCGATTGCATCAGCGTAGTTCTCCGACTCCACACCAAATGCATCGCTGATGCCGAACTCATCAAAGGGATTCTCAAAACCCTCGCCAATTTGAGTCCCAGGTAGCACCACGACGTAACTATCGTTGTCTCGTTGCACCACCATGAATTTCCCGTTTTCTTCCGGGCCTTGGTCTTCGAGCATGCTGTGATAGTCGTAGTATCCCTCCACACCTCCATCAACCTCGACGTACTCAGGAGGATCCTTTTGGGTAATAACGATTTCTCTGTTCTGATCCGAACGGAAATATCGAAGAACATTTGAGACCAATTTGGTCCAACCTTCAATTTGGTCACCAAACGTGCCGTTCCACCCCAAGGTGAAATCGAGCTGTAAGAACATCATCAGCCGAAGCATGGTTTCCATATCTTCGGTGGGCGGTCTCAAGCCATTGTTTCTGATGCCAGCAATAACCTCACCGAGTTTTGATGGTATGTGAGTCGCCAGAATCTGATGTTCGACCCTTGCCTCGGCAGATTCGTAGTTGCTTCGTGCTTGGCCGATAGCTTCGGCCAGACGCCTACTATCCTCGCAATAAAGACCAATGCCCGTTACTGACCCACGCAGTCTAAATTCGATGCTGTGAAGACTCGGGCTATTGCCCGGCGTTGAACCACCCATTGCCATCGTTGCGATCTGGATCTGTGTTTGCTCCGCAGTACGGTGTGCAGCAACTACCCACGTCTGGACTTCTTCGAGATCTCTTACCACCCGTTGACAGACTTCGTTAGCCTTGGCGTAATCAAACTCGTTGTAACTGACCTCATACCCCATGACTACGGGACCAGCTTCTGCTTCAGGATTTCTAGTTCTAGCGCTTGAATCTCACGCATGGCAGAACCCACATACCCTTCCGCCTCCGCCAGGTCCCGATTCAAGTTCTGCAACCGTGAGCCTAACTCCACAACCTGCTCGTAAAATGCTCGCCCAGCATCAGATTCCCAAGTCAGAGAGCCAATGGAATCAAGTTGAGCGATGGCGAACTTGGTGGTCTTTTGGGCATCATCAAGCTGAAACGCCATTGAGTCCAACGTCGCTGAGAACATCATTTTCCCGCTCCTTATCGATTAATTCTTGATCATCATCATGAGCTTCGAAAGCGACTTAGCCGTCGGGATATTCACCTCCTGTGGAAACCTGCAAGGTGTAAAAGATGTGCTGGGCCCTCAGTGATGGAAGAATATGAGTATGGCTGAGATTGCGCGCACTTCCCTTGCTAATGAACCACTGGCACTAACCGCCCTTGACGGACGCTACCGCAGCGCCGTGGCACCACTGGTTGACTACCTTTCCGAAGCGGCACTGAACCGCGACCGAGTTCACGTTGAAGTTGAGTGGCTGATTCACTTGACCGACAACTCCGTTCTTCCTGGCACTTCCCCACTCACCAATGAGCAGAAGTCTGCACTGCGAAAGATCGTCACCGACTTCAACGCAGATTCCGTGAAGGAACTGGCAGAGATCGAAGCCGTGACCGTTCACGATGTGAAGGCAGTGGAGTACTACATTGCTAACCGTTTGGAAGCTATCGGCATCGGTAACCTCAAGCCACTAGTTCACTTCGGTTGCACTTCTGAAGACATCAACAACCTCTCCTACGCACTAGGCGTACAGGGCGGTGTCACCAGCGTTTGGTTGCCAGCAGCTCGCGACTTGGTCGCTCAGATCACCAAGATGGCTGAAGAGTCCCGCGAAGTTCCAATGCTCTCGCGCACCCACGGTCAGCCTGCAACCCCAACTACCCTGGGCAAGGAACTGGCAGTTCTGGCATGGCGCCTGACCCGTCAGTTGGACCGCATTGAAAAGACCGAATACCTGGGCAAGATCAACGGCGCCACCGGTACCTACGCTGCTCACTACGCTTCGGTGCCAAACGCCGACTGGCAGCAGGTATCCCAGAGCTTCGTTGAGCACCTAGGCCTGACGTGGAACCCACTGACTACCCAGATCGAGTCCCACGACTGGCAGGCTGAGGTCTACGCAGACATCGCACGCTTCAACCGCATTCTGCACAACCTGTGCACCGACGTATGGAGCTACATCTCCATCGGATACTTCGTGCAGATTCCTGTCGCTGGTGCCACCGGGTCCTCGACCATGCCACACAAGGTCAACCCAATCCGCTTCGAAAATGCCGAAGCTAACTTGGAGATCTCCAACGGATTGCTGGACACCCTCGGCTCCACCCTGGTCACCAGCCGTTGGCAGCGTGACCTCACCGATTCTTCTTCGCAGCGCAACATCGGTACCGCTATCGGCCACTCGGTTTTGGCAATCTCCAACGTTGCCAAGGGTCTGGATCGTTTGGACGTCGCTGAAGCAGTGCTGGCTGACGACCTTGACCACAACTGGGAAGTTCTTGCCGAAGCCATTCAGATGGTTATGCGCGCCGAAGCTATCGCCGGTGTTGAAGGTATGGACAACCCATACGAGCGCCTGAAGGATCTGACCCGCGGCCACCGCGTAGATGCAGACCGTCTGAAGGAATTTGTTGGCGAGCTTGGCTTGTCGGCAGAAGCTCAGGAGCGCCTGCAGTCGCTGACCCCAGGTACGTACAACGGCATCGCTTCGCAGCTGGTTGACCACCTGAAGAAGTAGAATTTCGTTCAATAACAGCTTTCGCCTCGGAGATGTTCTCCGCGGCGAAAGCTGTTTAAGAATCGCTATATGGCTCTAGCTTCCTGGTCCAGCATTGTTCGGGATCAGTAATCAAGGTTCACGATTCTCAGGGCAAAACAAGCCGATTATCCACAGGCTCGCGGGGCGTTAGCATGCCCCCGTAACGCAAGAAACCCACGGAATCCGTGGGTTTCTTCGATGTATGAAGCGCAAGTCCTTGTCCCGCGCTATTAATACAACATTCTACCATCGGCTATAGTGCAGACAAATGTTCAAGTGGGAGCCAAGAATGGGCGTAGCGCGATGGATGAGATCTTTACTTCCAAAGACAAGAATCGGATCGAAGTTGCACTGAGATTTCTTGGCGAAGCTCGATTATCCACGTATCGGCACGCAAGCGATGGCTCAGACTCGTCCGTAAGAGCGCTTTACGAATGGAATCTGAGGCTCAGCGCAGCTTTTCACGAAGTTCTCATGCTTGTAGAAGTGGCCATTCGCAACGTCTTCGACGAGAATTTGTCCACTTGGAATCTAGCTCAAAGTGGTAATTCACGAAACCAAGGTCGAATATTTTCGAGAAGCTGGATCGAAGAACCCGCAACACCACTGCGCGGCATGATGCAGCACGCGATAGCCGAAGCAAAAAGACAGGCGGCTGCCACCGCTGGGCGACGGCATGGTTCACATCCAACTCGTCAAACCCCACCAACTCAGGACGACATTCTGGCGCAAGTTTCATTCGGCAAGTGGGCTTCTCTTATGCCCTACGATTCGAACGGACAACCCAAGTCGGTCAAGTTCCGTTTATTGTGGGATGAGGCCCTAGCAAACGGTTTCACCGGGGCGCCACGAATCGACAAAGTCGCACAGGACGTTTCAGGCCGTTTGCACCGATTACATCATCTGAGGAATCGAATCGCCCACGGAGAGAACATCCTTGCAGTTCTACCGGGGCAACGCCTACTAGACGCATTTTTCCTCATGAAGTACATTGATCCGTCCCTGGCCGAATGGCTCATGGCGCTGAACCGGATAAGGACTGTTTCAAGAGACCGCCCGATATCCTGGATCGCTGTTAACTAGGAGATCCATCAACTACGTGTAGCTAGGGCGGCTACGCTGACGGGTCTTCTCTTCACGGAAACCGGAGGAATTTTCCAATACTGAACCAAATTTCTACGCGCCCGTGCGTTAAAACGGCATTGCTTCGCAGCTGGTTGACCACCTGAAGACGTAGTCTCGTCGGACCTAACCGCTGATGGAGTGGTACCGCAGCCAACGCTGCGTTACCACTCCATTTTTGTTGCGTTGAAACTATCTGCGTCTAGACCAACGCTTCGCGCAGTTCGCGCGCTGCAGTTGCCGGATCCGTTGCGCCGTAGATCGCACCCCCAGCTACCGCCACTTCAGCTCCGGCCTTCTGCACATCTGCAATGGTGCTGATGCTAACCCCTCCTGCTACGGAGAAAGGTACTTGAGCCGAGGATCCCGCATTCAACAGGCCGTCGAGGTCGTATCCGGGTTGTGCCTGCTCATCGAGGCCCGCATGGAACTCGACGAACTCCGCGCCCAAGGCAATGACTTCCTTAGCTCGCTTGGCCTTGTCGGCAATGCCGATCAAGTCCACAACAATTCCCTTATTGCGTTCGTTAGCGGATTTCACTGCACCGGCCACGGTCGAGTCATCGGCGCTGCCCAGAACAGAGACCAGGTCAGCTCCGGCGGCGAAAGCAATGTCTGCTTCCAACTCACCGGCATCCATCGTCTTCATGTCAGCAAAGACGATCTTGTCTGGGTGAGCGCTCTTGATTGCAGCAATCACTGAGAGTCCCTCGGCTTTGATCAGCGGGGTCCCCAGCTCGATGATATCGACGTAGGGTGCAACCTTGGCAGCGAGCTCCAAAGCTTCCTGTGTGGTCAGCAAATCGATGGCAACTTGAATTTTCATGGTGTTTCTCTTTCCTTCTTGGGTGTTGATGATGGTGTTGATCTCTTTAGGCGGTCTATTCCAAATTGGCGTGTCTGCTCCAGAGCTCTTCGGCCGCTGAATCGGAGTTCTTCCAAAGGCTTTGGAAGATGGTCTCCGTGAGAATAAACAGGGACTGCTCGAACAAGCTGCCCGAATACTGCCCAGAAAGTTTCGAGCCGTGCTCTGTCTTCTGCGCTGCGGGGACCAGCACCGTTGATGTCGCCAAGCGTGCTAATGGAGAGGTGTCATCAGTGGTCACGGCCAAGATTTGAGCGCCGAGGCTGGCTGCCTTTTCAGCGTTCTTCACCACGCCAGTGGTAGTTCCCGAACCCGAAGCAACGACCAATAAGTCGCCTTCGCTGATGGCCGGCGTGGTGCTCTCACCGACCACGTAAGCGGTCAATCCCAGATGCATGAAGCGCATCGCGGCCATACGCAACACCAGGCCGCTACGGCCGGCGCCCGTGAAGAAGATCCGCTCAGCTTGGCTGAACATCTGTGCTGCCTCAGCCGTGTGGGAGGAATCGATAGCGCGAACGGTGTGTGCAACTTCAGCGAGAATGGCTTCGCTGGCGCCACGCACCTGTTCGTCCGTTATTTCTGCGGTTGCTACGACCGACGCTGCGCTCATGCTTGTCCTTCGCTAGTTCGAGTGGACATTGATGCGCCCACCGGGTGAATACATTCAATCCTCGCGAATCTTGCGGGTAGGTAATACACCTTCATTTAGCAGTCTTTACTACCCAAAAGGGTGGGGCGGCAGTCAACTTCTGAACTAGACTTTACCCATGGCACCGACGCAAACAACACCAACTTTCGATGTACCTGATCAGCTCATCGGGTGGGATCTGCTGGAGAAAATTTCGTTGCTGGCAGCCTCGCCATTGCTCGAAATTGCCGCAAGATTGAAGTCAGCACTAGTGCCCGCGCTTCGCTGCTCGGCGCTACTGATCTTTACCGAGGATTGCACCGGTCGGCCACAAAAGAAGGCCGGGGATGAATCAATCACGTCCAAGGTGAGCATCGCCGAATTGGAAGACGTTCGAGATTCACACTCCGACCAGGTTCGCTGGCACGCAACCGATCTGATCGCGGGCGCTCAGCGTGATCTGCTGGTGCTGCGTTATCTGCCCAGCGGCGCCATTCTTGTGCTGGTGAATCCGACGTTCAACGAGTTACCAGTCCAGCCTGGCGGTTCCCGAGATTTGCTGGACTATCTCTGGGATCTGACCGCGGCACGCATTCGAGAGAAAGTTGCCGATGCCCCACCGTCATATTTGCGCGAGTCCCGCACTGTGTCCGCGGAACGGACAAGGGTGACCACCGAGCTGGTGGACCAATTCTCCGCAGGTCTCGATGTCCTGCTCACGACCCTGCGCAGCAAGCAAAACACCGATGTTTCAACGCGTCAGAAGGCTACCGATTGGGCAGTACACACCCTCATTGGATTGCGCACACTCGATGACCGCACCAGTGGACTGGTCCAAGAACCGGTTGGTACTGCGTTCCGTCGTCTGCGCGATGACCTGCAACCGCTCAGTGAGGCCGGTGGCGTGGAATTGCAGTTCATCGAACCGCCAGCCGACGGTCGCGCCTTGCCTGGCGAAGTCGCCCACGCTGCGCGCTCGGTCATGCGCTCCTTAGCCATGCTCATGATGGAACAGGAATTGGTGCGGCGAATCCGAACTCAGTGGGATTGCGACGGCAAAAATCTGCTGATTAGTGTCCGCGATGATGGGCGAGGCCTGCTGGAGAACACCGCACCGACGATTCAGCGGCTACACCGTCAGGTACAAGCACTCAAAGGCAGCTTAGAGATTTCGGCCATTTCCGGGTGGGGCACCGAGGTTTCAATTTCGCTTCCTCTTGATGCGCCACAACAAACCTCCCCCGATGTTGCCCAGTGGCAGCTTGCCTCCCGTGAATTCGAGATTCTGCAACTACTCGCTTCAGGACAGCCGAACCGTTCCATCGCGGCACAATTGAGCATTAGCGAGAATACGGTGAAATTTCATACACGGAACTTGTTCAAAAAGTTGAACGTGCATTCCCGTGCCGAGGCAACGGCGTTAGCCCACAATCGCGGGATCATGGACGCACTGTAGGCATCACTCCGGGCGATTCCCCCGGAGACGAAAAACCGGCAGCGACATGATGTCGCTACCGGCTCACTGAAGATTTTTTACTTAGAAGTCGAAGTCACCGAAGTCCCCACCGGCACCGCCAGTAAAGTCGCCGAACAGTCCCTCGCCGGCCGAGGAAATCTGCTCTCCTGCGCCGGAGACGGAATCACCAAAGCCTTCCGCCAAGGATCCGAATTCTTCACCGATACCAGAGAAGCCTTCCAGCAGTGGCCCGGCGAGCGCAGTGCCAATAAACGCACCGGCCACACCGCCGAGTAAACCTACGCCTAGTCCCCCGGCCCCGGCGGCTAAGCCACCTGCCATACATGATCGACCGGAAGACGATCCCAGAATCTTTTCCATGAATCCGGGACGAGAAACCTCGGCGCGTGTTGCGGCGCGAGCCAAGTCCTGAGGCTGATCACTGACCGGGCGTTCTGCCACCGGAAGCTGATCAGAGAGTTCAGCCTGTAACAGCGCGCGCTGCTGCGGGGTCAAGCGAGAGAAGGCCGCGGCGTGGGCGCGTTCCATGTCTTGAGGTGGTGCGGTGCGCAGCATGTACTTGTACTTCTCGATAGCCGCTTGGTCCTCGCGGGACACACCAGTTGTCGCAGGACGCTGACCGGAGTAGTTCTGGTTGGCGTAGCTCTGATTTCCATAAGCAGGAGTCGTACCGCGCGAGGTTTGCGAGCCATTGGAGCTCCGCTCGTTGAGCTGCTCGCGCACGAATTCGCCGGCCATTGCTTTGCCCTTGCGGATCAACTTGTTGAACATGGACACGACTATCACTCCTTGTTTAGGGGTTAGGCGGCACGCTTTGGAACCGCTTCTACCTTGTTAAACTCCTAAGCCGTGAGGTTGGTTCCCGCACTGACTACTTCTCGCTGTGGGCTAAATACCCCTGCTCCGTGACGCCAGCGATAATAACCCAAGCAGGCCAAGGTGAACGGAACACCGAAGTACAGGGCCGCTCGTTGCACTGGATCAAAGCCAACACCCAGCAAGGAAGCGGTCAACAGGATCAAAGCAATAATTGGCAGAATCGGGAACAGCGGCGCCTTATACGGCAGTGAGTCGGTGGAGCCATGTTCTGCCACGTAGTGCCGCCGGAATGAGATATGCGAAGCACAAATCACGATCCACACTGCTACCACCGCAAAACCTGCGACGGACACCAAAGCCAAGAAGAGTGATTCCGCGGCAATGACACTGGAGAGCAGAGAGACAAGTCCTCCAAGCATGGACAGGCTCAGCGCCAACATTGGAATGCCGCGATTATTGGTCTTGGACAAGGCCTTCGGCGCCTGACCGGCTGCACCCATTGAGTGCAACATTCGAGCGCAAGAGTACAGTCCGGAATTACCGGCCGAGAGAAGCGCGGTAATGATCACAAAGTTCATCAGATCCGCACCGGCAGGTAGTCCAGCCACATCAAGAATGGTGACAAACGGACTCTCATTAGCCCCGGCTTGCGCCCAAGGAATGATCGCGGCGACCACCACGATGGCTCCGATGAAGAAGACGGTTAGTCGCACTACCGCGGTGCGAATGGCTCGCGGAATGCTCAACTGTGGATCCTTGGCCTCGCCCGCGGCTACACCAATCAGTTCGGTGCCGCTAAAGGCGTAGAACACCGAGAGGATAGTGACCAGAACGCCGGTAATACCGGTAGGGAACAGTCCGTGTTCGGTGTGGAAGTTTGAGAAACCTATTGTCCCAGCCTCACTCGCTGGATTGATGCCCAGAATCGTAGCCAGACCGACGACGATCACCAGCAGCACGGCGGCCACCTTGATCAGTGAAAACCAGAATTCACTTTCACCAAAGACCCGTGAAGAAATGGCGTTCAGTGTAAAGAGCAACGCAGCAAAGATCAGTGAGAAGATCCAGACCGAGACATCGGGGAACCACCTTTGCATCAGCAACCCGGCCGCGGTGAATTCACTTGCTAGGGCCACCGCCCAACACAACCAATATAGCCAGGCTGTAGCAAATCCCCACGCCGGTCCGAGGTCCCGGGTGGCGTGGGCGTGGAAACCGCCGGCCACCGGATGCTTGGCCGAGAGTTCGCCCAACCCGCTCATGACCATGTAGGCCACCAGAGCTCCGACCGCATAGGCTAGTACAGCACCGAACGGTCCAGCTTGGGAGATGGTGTAACCGGAAGAGACAAACAGTCCGGAGCCGATCACACCGCCCAAGGCAATCATGACTAGGTGACGCGACGTCATGGTTCGCCTTAATGCCGACTCAGTATTCTCGCTCTGGTTGCTCTCGGTAATAATCTCGGCCATGGAACTCCTTCAAAAATAAATGCGTTCCAGAATATCGAGATTCGCCGGGCCTTTTTCGCCGGACTGTCATGTGCTGTCACAGTACGTCAAGATCGGTCATGCAAGGGGTTGGCGTGTACTCTCAATGGCGTGCTTACCTCGAATGAATCCAGCAATTTCCTGACCACGTTGAAGGCAAAAGACGCCGCACCGATCATTCTTGACGGCGGGCTTGGTACCCATCTGGCCGACCGTGGCAATGACGTCACCGGCCAGTTGTGGTCTGCGCAGATCCTGCTGGATCGTCCCGACGAAGTGCGAGCCGCACATCAAGACTTTTTTGCGGCCGGGGCGCAGGTAGCGACCACCTGCTCCTATCAGGTCAGCCGCGACGGCCTTGCGCAGGTTGGCTCCGCCGACAAGTTCGAAAACATGCTGCGCACCAGTGTCGCGCTAGCGCAAGAAGCTGCCACCGCCAATGGTGGCGAAGCACCGCGTTGGGTGGCTGCCTCGGTAGGACCCTACGGCGCCGGCCCAGGAGCTGGCACCGAATACGATGGCGCCTATGATCTCAGCGCCAACGAGTTGATCGATTGGCACCGCGAACGTCTAGAAATTCTGGCCAGTACCCCGGCGGACGTCATCATCTTCGAAACCGTACCAAGCGCGGCCGAAGTCGAAGCTCTCACCTCGCTGGCCAAGGATCTTGAGCTACCCGCCATCCTTAGTCTCTCGGTTCGCGCCGATGAACACGGCAACATTGCCTTGGGCGATGGAACGAATCTTCGCCAGGTTGCCAAGATCGTGCAGGAATCCGGAGTCTGGGCAGGCGTTGGAGTGAATTGTTGTCCGGTGCCTGTTGCCGTCGAGGCCCTAAAAATCCTCGGTGAAGAAACTGGCCTGCCGCTCTCGGCATACCCGAACAGCGGAGAGATCTGGGACCACGAAGCACGTGTTTGGCGACCGGGCGCTGAAGGCACTGATCTGCCTTCAGCAGTGCCAGAACTTGTTGCTGCCGGTGCTCGCCTGATCGGTGGCTGCTGCCAGGTCAGCCCGGAACAGATTACGCGGGTGCGCGAAGCAGCGCAGCTCGTCTAAAGATAAAGATCAGGGCATCGCGTGAACGAGTCTCTGCCGGAATCCAGACAATAGGTTCGCGCTGTCCGCCCACGAAGACAGCTTGAACCATTAAAAACAATGTGGAAGAAGGTCGTGGCGATTGGCTTATCAAGCCGTCCCACGCACCACCGACTGCTTAGTGCAGCGAAAGCAACCATTCATTGAGTTCGGCGACGGCGTGTTCCAGGTCAATGGCGACTTCCGCGGATTTGGCGCCGTCCGCATAGCTCTCCAGCCAATGCCGGTGAGCTACCAACGCCACAGGCCAGGTCCTCGGCGGCATACCCATGGCCTGCGCTTCGACCGCTCGAGCCGCGAAGATGTCGGTCACCGCGTTGTGGATCTCTTCCAGCGCGGGGTGTCCGGTACGCGTCGCGAGATCGCGCAACAACAACAGATCAACGACGTCGCGAGCACTATCGTTGACCTCGTGTGGCGGATCATGCGGGTCGGTGCTTGCGTGGATCTTCTGTGCGATCTGGTACGCCATCGACAGACTCACAAGTCGTTCCGGCGTCGGCAGTCCGAATCCCGCAAGCGATGGCGAGGGAATCTCTTCCGGCCGAATACCCGCGTTGCCCTCGTCGAGCGAGATTTCGACCTGCACCCGTCGCCATTTCACACCCTTTATGGCGACTTTGATGTCGAAACGACGAGGGTTTACGATTCGGGTAGGAACACGGATCTCTTGTGCTTCGCCGCGCGTCATCGTAAGCGGCCCCCAGGACTCAGTCAGAGTCACATCGAGCTTGCCCAAGAATTCATCTAGGTCTGTGCGGACGAGTCCGTCAATGTCCTGAGTCGTGCGGGACATGCCGGACAGGCGATACTGCAGCATCGTCCCACCCTTGAGCAAGAACAGCGAGCGCCCGTCTTCGTCAACGGCGCGTTGCAGCGCGGCTGTCACAACGGTGGCGGCGACGAGCCAGCCGAGTCGCGGCCCATAGGAGTCGAGACGATCGCGTGCTTGTGCGATCCATCCGTCGAGCACACGCGCGTTAGTGGGCTCCTTCTTCTTGGGGTCCAACTTCTTCAGTGAAGCCGCAAGGTTGTCCACGTCATCGGTGGCCATCTCGCTCCTCTAGTCTGCGCACGAGTTCGATTTGCTGCTCGGGTCCGAGCTGCCTGCCACGCCCAGCACGGTCAATCGCTTGTTTCAATAAATAAGTGGATACGCCGGACCCGATGCACTGAGCAATCGTCGTCTGCACATCGGTGACCGGCATTTCCTGCCACCAGGTCACCTGCCTCGATGCAAGGTTTTCGTAATGGACGGCGTAGCCATCGCCGCCAGCTCGGCGCAGTCGGTGCCCCCTAGGGACCGTGAGATGGATACGTGCTGGGTTAATATCTGAGATCTCCCAGGCTTGCAGCGCCGTTTCATGGCTCAGCACCGCACCGTCAATTCCAGTCCACAGCAGGGCGAGGCGATACTGATCAAACTCGGTCACAGGAATCAACGGCACCCGATACACACCGTGCCCCACCCTAGACAGCCGCCCCCGCGTCACCATCTTCGACAGATCGGCATGTGTAACGCCTTCCTCAAGTGCCTGGACCGTTGTGACATACCCGTGCTGATCCAGCGCGATTTCGCGCAGTACATCGAGCTTGGTAACAGTACTCATGTCAAAACCTTACCAAAAAGGAAAGGTTTTGACATCTATGGCATCCTTATCTTCGTCAAGAGTGTCACTCACGACCTACTTAGCTAGATCACGCGGTTGCGGAGTTTCAGGTTGTCCCGCCAGCCGAACGGCAGGTTTCGAGAGCAGTCCCATCAGCTGCGCCGCCACGCTCACCGCGATCACTGCCGGCTCTTTACCGGTAATCTCCGGTATCCCGATGGGGCACTGAATCTTAGAAATCTGTTGCTCAGTGTGCCCACTTTCGCCAAGATTTTTGCGGAAACGGGACCATTTGGCTGTGGAACCGATCAGCCCGATCGAACCCAGCGAGGGATGCGTTATGGCAGCATCGCAGAGGTGGAAATCCTCGGCATGATCATGGGTCATGATCAACACATGGCTGCCCTCAGGAAGAGTGCTCAGGACCTGTTCTCCCATGACCGCCACCTGCGTTTGAATACGCGCAACGCTCGGCAGCAGTTGCGCTGCTTCAGCGATAGCTTCGGGCCGCGAATCAGTGAGATACAAGTCGATGGGGTGACGAGAAAGAATGCGGGCTAGTTCCATGCCCACATGTCCCACCCCAAAAATTGCCACGGTCTTGGGCACGGGCAATGGCTCCAGCAAAAGCTTCACTTCCCCACCGCAACATTGACGTCCATACTTCGCCGGCGCCTTATCGTTCAGCCGCAGCTCCATGATTTCTGGGGTACAACTTCCGGTTGCGTTCATCTCCCGGGCGCGTGCGACGGCAGCCATTTCGAGGTTGCCGCCACCCACTGTCCCGAAGGTTTCGTCATCGGCGATCACCATTTTGGCACCGGCTTCTCGCGGAGCATGCCCGCGTACTTCGGTCACCGTTATCAGCACTGCCGCACGACGTTCATTACGTAGCGCGGTCACCGCATCAATCCATGACAACATGGCTACTCACGCACCGAGTCGATCGCCCAGAACACCGCTTCCGGGGTGGCAGGCGAGGCCAGATTCACTGAAGATCCTTGCGGACCAAAGGCTGCTACCGCTTGCCGTAACGCTTCGCGGACCGAGAAGGCCAACATCAACGGCGGTTCGCCTACCGCTTTGGATCCGTACACCACCCCTTCTTCATGCGCCTTATCCAGCAGTGCCACATTAAAGACTTCTGGCATTTCAGAGAAGCTCGGAATCTTATAGGTGCTGGCCGCTTGGGTGGCTACTCGTCCGCGGCTTGGACCATCAGAGCTATCCCAACGCAAATCTTCTAAGGTCAACCAGCCGGTGCCCTGAAGGAAGCCGCCTTCAATCTGCCCCAGATCGATCATCGGCGAAAGCGAATCGCCCACATCGTGAACGATGTCCACGCGTCGTAATACATAGGATCCGTCAAAGCTAGAGACCTCAACTTCGCTGGCTGCTACCCCATAGGAGAAGTACTTAAACGGGCTACCGGTCATGCGTGAGAGATCCCAGTGCAATCCCTCGGTCCGGTAGTAGCCGGCGGCCGAAAGCTGGATGCGCTGCATGTAGGCCTCGCGGACCAGCTCATTCCAGTCCAGCTCCTCGGTTTTGCCCAGCGCGGTGACCTTACCGTGGGCAAAACGAATATCCGCGGCAGGGACCCCGAACTTGCCGGCGGCCACCTGAGCCAGACGAGCCTGGATCTGCTCGCAGGCGTCTTTGACGGCACCACCGTTCAGGTCACTGCCAGAGCTGGCCGCGGTGGCCGAAGTATTAGGCACCTTGTCTGTCCGGGTCGGAGCAATGCGCACACTTGATAGCGGCACACCAAGACTGGTCGCGGCCACCTGCAACATTTTGGTATGTAGGCCCTGCCCCATTTCCGTGCCACCATGGTTGACCAGCACCGAACCGTCTTTGTACACCAGCACCAATGCGCCGCCCTGATTAAAGGCAGTGAGGTTAAACGAGATGCCAAACTTCACCGGAGTGATCGCCAGTGCCCGCTTACTATACTGGCTACTGGCATTAAACTGCGCAATGTCAGCTTCGCGTTGCGCTATGTCAGCCGAGTCCAGAACTTGTTTCCATGCTGCTTCGATGCGTTCGGGATGGCGTACCGGCTGGAAGTATGGGGTGTCCTGACCTTCGGTATAGAAGTTTTTGCGGCGCAGTTCCCTGGCATCAATGCCTAGTTGCGGAGCCACCCGACCCAAAATATCTTCCATGACCAGCATGCCTTGGGGACCGCCAAAACCACGGAACGCGGTCTGCGAGGTCTTATGGCATTTTGCCACTCGTCCAGCTACTCGGATATTGGGAATCCAATAGGAATTATCGATATGACACATGGCACGGGTGAGTACCGGCTCGGAAAGATCAAGGCTCCACCCGCCATCTGCTGTCAGCTGGGCATCAAGGGCAAGAATTCGTCCCTGATCATCAAACCCAATTTTCCAGCTGGCATAAAAACCGTGGCGCTTACCGGTCATGGTCATATCCAGTGTGCGGTCTAGCCGCACCCTCACAGGTCGACCGGTCAGCTGGGCACCTAGGGCAGCGACCGCGGCATAACCGTGTGGTTGCATTTCTTTGCCACCAAAACCGCCACCCATGCGCAAAACCTGCACCGAGATTTCATGGGCCGGCACCCCGAGCACATGCGAAACGATGTCCTGAGTTTCGGTGGGATGCTGGGTAGAACAATGGATCAGGATCTGTCCGGCTTCATCTACTAAGGCAAGTGAGTTTTGGGTTTCTAGATAGAAATGTTCCTGCCCGGCAAAGTCGAAGTCACCTTCAAAAACATGGGTGGCCTGTTCAAATCCGGCTTCCCAATCGCCTTTTTGGATCACCGGTTGAATACCGTGAAAACTCTCCGCTTTGATGGCATCTTGCACCGTGATCAACGATTCCAGGGCGGCATACTCAACTGCCACCGCTTTGGCGCCGGCCTTAGCAGCCTCCAAAGTTTCACCCAGAACCCAGGCCATCGGCTGTCCGTAGAACATGACTTCGTCATCGGGTAACAACGGCTCATCATGTTTTGCGCCCTGGTCGTTGACCCCGGGAATATCGGCCGCCATAATCACCCGAATCACCCCGGGAACACGTAGCGCCCCGCTGGTGTCTAAGTTCAGAATTTTTGCGTGGGCGATGGTTGATTGCACCGGATAGGCATGCAGAACCCCGGTGAGTCGGTGGGCTAGGTCATCGGTATACAGTGCAGTTCCGGTGACATGCGCTGCCGCCGATTCGTGAGGCTGGCGCTGTCCGACGATGGCCGAATCTGGCCGTTGAGATAGTTGGCTCATTATTTTGCCTCCTTACCCGAAGCCATGACCGCTAGTTGTTGTGCATAGAACCGTTCGAGGGAGGAGGCGAGCATGGCCCGTCGATACTTCGCGCTGGCTCGGTGATCATCCATCGGGGTGCCTTCGCCTGCCATAACCTTGGCTGCTTCACGAATAGTCTGGATGCTCCACGCTTTGCCTTCAAGCATCGCTTCGGTGGCGAGAGCGCGCAACGGTGTTGCGGCCACACCGCCTAGGCCGATTCGGGCTGAGGTGATGATGCCCCCATGAACACTCACTGCGTAGCCCACGGCCACCGAGGAAATATCGTCAAAGCGTCGCTTAGAGATTTTCTGGAAGCTAGTCAGGGACTTGAGCGGCAACGGAATTCGTACCGCAGTGATCAGTTCACCATCAGCGCGCACGCTCTGCCGGTAACCGGTGAAATACTGCGACAAGTCCACTACGCGTTGCCCCTTGGCACTGGTCAATACCAATTGCGCTTCCAGAGCCAGTAACGCTGGCGGGGTGTCGCCGATCGGTGAACCAGTGCCGAGGTTTCCGCCAAGCGTGGCCGAGTTTCGAATCAGGCGGGAGGCAAACTGTCCAAAAAGCTGACCCAATAATGGAATGCGTCCTGCTACTTGTCGTTCTAGTTCGCTCAGGGTGAGGCTAGCTCCAAGCTCTACGTAGTTTTCCTCCCAACAAATCTGACGTAATTCTTCGAGCCGGTCGATGGCCAGCACATTACGGGCCCGGGCGCCTTTAATATTGACTTCTACACCCCAGTCAGTGCTGCCAGCTACTACCGTGGTTTGTGGTTCATCAGCCAAGATCTGCAACGCTTCAGCAAGGTTAGCTGGCCGGCGGAACCGTCCGAGTTCGCCGGTAGGAGCATCTGCGGCATACAGGTCCGTAGCTACCGGCGCCGGTGCGCTGCGCCGCTGACGAGCGGCGAGCGGATCTTCGCTGTTGGGCTCATCTAATGCGTAGGCAGCATCACGAATCGGGCGATAGCCGGTGCACCGGCACAGGTTTCCAGAGAGCGCATGCAGGTCAAAACCATTGGGTCCGCACTCATGATCTTTAGCTCCCTTCGGAGCATCTGCCGAACGCTGGGGCCGGTAGTATTCAGCCGCCATGGAACAAATGAAGCCCGGGGTGCAGTAACCGCACTGCGATCCCCCACGCTCGGCCATCTCTTGCTGGACCGGATGCATCTCATCGATGGTGCCTAGGCCTTCGGCCGTGATGACTTCTTGCCCGTCCAGTGCCGCGGCAGGAACCAGGCAGGCGTTCACCGAAGTCCACCGGCTACCTTCGCCATCGCTGCGCGCTACCAAAATCGCGCAGGCCCCGCACTCACCTTCGGCACAGCCTTCCTTGCTACCAACCAGTGATTGGTTGCGCAAAAAATCTAGCGCGTTGCTATGCGGTGGACCGGCAAAGTCCATCTCGTGGCCGTTGACGGTGATCCGGCAACCGGTTGTTAGGGAAACTTCGGCACTCATGGCCTTGACACCTCCTGCACCCGAGGAACCGGGCGCACCGTGAATGATTTGGATACTGTGCGGGAGAAACCGCGTTTAGTGTCCGTGCGCGATCTGACCCTTGGACCAGGCAATGCAGTCACCCATCAGGTCTTCACCTTTCATTCACGTAGTGCTATCAAATATAACCCGGATCACATCCGCGTATCGGGTGTCACTGCAACAGCACGGTCAGCGGACCGCGTGCGAAGTACACCAGGAATCCGACTGCAACGATCCACATCAGTGGATGGACCTTGCGATGGCGACCGGCCGCGGTATTAACCACCACCCAGGCAATGAAGCCAGCGCCAATTCCATTGGCAATGGAATAGGTCAGTGGCATGGTGATCAAGGTCAGGAATGCAGGCATGGCGCTGGAGAACCGTTTAAAGTTGATCTCTCTAATCTGCGCACACATCATCGTTCCCACCAACACCAAAGCCGCGGCCGCCACTTCCATAGGGACCACGGAGGTCAGTGGGGTGAAGAACATCGAGCCGAGGAACAAGACTCCGGTAACCACCGAGGCTAGCCCGGTGCGCGCGCCTTCGCCGATGCCTGCCGCCGAATCAACATAGACGGTATTGGACGAGCTGGATCCAGCCCCTCCAGCTACCGCACCCAGACCTTCAATCACAAAGGCTGCTTTGAGCCTGGGGAATGTTCCGTCTTTACTGGCCACCCCGGCATTTTTAGCCAGCCCGGTCATGGTGCCCATGGCATCAAAGAAGTTGGTGAACACCAGGGTGAAAACCAGCATGGTCGTCGCCAGCACCCCGATCCTGCTAAACGAGCCGAATAGGTCAAAGTTTCCCGCTAAGGAAAGATCAGGTAACGACACTATTTGGCCTTGCAATACCGGCATATTCAGGTGCCAGCCATGCGGGTTCGTTTCGCTGCTCGGGCCGATCTTGAACAGCTGCTCGGCGATCACCGCCAGCACCGTGGAGATTACGATCCCGATCAAAATTCCGCCCTGCACCCCGCGAGCCACCAAAGCTCCCATAATCAGCAGGCCCAACACAAAGATCATCGTGGGAATGGAAACGATCGAGCCGCCTTCACCCAGCTGCACCGGAGGCCCGGCTTCGGTACGGGTCACGAATCCGGAATCAACAAATCCAATAAAGGTGATGAATAGTCCGATGCCAACGGTGATTGCCGCCTTCAGGTCTTTGGGGATGGCCCGGAAAATAGCGGTGCGAATGCCGGTCATTCCAAAGAGCACGATCAGCACACCGTTGATCACCACCAACCCCATGGCCTCTGGCCAGGTCACTTCTTGGACCACCGAGACGGCCAGGAAGGAGTTCATTCCCAGCCCTGCGGCCAACGCGAATGGCAAGTTGGCAATCAGGCCGAAGAGGATGGTCATCACCGCGGCGGTCAGTGAGGTCATCGCCCCCACTTGGGCCGCGGGCAACCAGTTCCCCGCCACATCCACCGGGGCGGCCTCGGGGCTGAATCCACCGATAATTAGCGGATTCAAAATCACGATGTAGGCCATCGTGAAGAAGGTGACCAACCCACCTCTAAACTCTCGGATCAGTGTGGATCCGCGTGCGGTGATCTGGAAGAAGGAATCCAGCAATTTTCCCGGGCCACGAGGCTCGGGTGCGGATGTGACACGGTCTTGGCTACGACTAAGCGTTGTCATGACCGGCGCCTAGTAATCGGTGCGGGATTCCAAGGCGTCCCAAGCTTGGAAAGGCTTGAGGAATTCAACTTTTTCGTGCTCGAAGTGCGATACCGGCATTAGCGCGCGGTTTGAATCCTTCTCGAAGTATTCGTAGAACACCGCGTCGTCAAAGCCCGCCTTGGCCGCATCGTGGCGGTCGGCGGCGAAGTAGACTTCACCGATGCGTGCCCACAGTGAGGTGGCCAGGCACATGGGGCATGGTTCGCAGCTGGTGTAAAGAACGCAGCCGCTCAGATCAAAGGTTTCTAGCGCGGCGGCCGCGGTGCGAATGGCAACAACTTCGGCGTGGGCCGATGGATCGTTGGTTGCGGTGACGCGGTTGACTCCTTCGAAGACCTGCCCATCCTTGGTGACAACCACGGCTCCGAAGGGTCCGCCTTGGTTGTGAACGTTCTGGGTGGCAAGATCGATGGCCATCGAAAGATAGTCTTGGCCGTTGGTATTAACGCTCATCGCGTGTCTCCTCATGCTTGGCTCAAGCACGGTGCATCACGAACGTAATCATCATGAACCGGCCGCACTTGGCTGCTGAATTTATCAGTTGCACGCCCGGTAGATAGCGACCCATTGATGGGTGCCCGCCATAGACACGTATGAGATTATCAGCGTGATCTGCGCCTCGCAATGTTTTTTGAGATTCTTTTTTCACAATATGAATAATTGGCGATTTTTTGCGTTTCCAACGGATTACAAACCTCTATCGCCAACAAATGAGCACCCGTGAAATTAAGTTCCCCTCGGTGCAACACCCTCTGCACGTTAGTGAAATACCGGTTTGTCATGCTCTAAGCATCAGTCATCTGCGAAGGGAAAAAATGCCGTGAGCTCACAAGTAGACCCCGGGGCGCAACTGCGTACCGCTACCGCACTATCCCTAGACATCACCCCAGGACGTTGGATCAACAACTGGAGTCCCGAAGAGACAAACTTCTGGCAATCGGTCGGCCAGCGCACCGCCGGGGTTAACCTCAAATGGTCAATCTGTGCCGAATTCCTTGGCTTCAGCATCTGGCAGCTCTTTGCCATCATCGTGGTGTACCTCCCCGCCGCAGGTTTCACCTACACCACCTCCCAGCTGTTCTGGCTGATCTCCATGCCAAGCCTGGTCGGTGCCACCCTGCGTATCCCTTACACATTCATGGTCGCCCGCTTCGGTGGACGAAACTGGACCATCGCTTCGGCCCTACTGCTTTTGGTTCCAGCCGTCGGGCTCTCCTTCGCGCTCGCCAACACCTCCACGCCCTTCGGCGTGATGTTGCTACTGGCAGCACTGACCGGTTTTGGTGGCGGTAACTTCGCTTCCTCGATGGCTAACATCACCCACTTCTACCCGGCAGCACAAAAGGGTTGGGCACTGGGGCTGAACGCTGCTGGCGGTAACCTCGGAGCGGCCGTAGCTCAGCTGCTGGTGCCGATCGCGATCACCGTTTTTGCAGCAGGTTCCCTGCAGCTACCTCTGGCCGGGGTCATCTGGATTCCCTTGATCCTGATCTCCGCTTTTGGCGCATGGAAATACATGCACAACCTGACCTCTGCGAAGTCCGATGTCCGCGGAGCAATCGCTTGTCTGAAAGAAAAGCACCTGTGGATCATCGCCAGCCTCTACGTGGGAACTTTCGGTTCGTTCATCGGCTTTGCTGCGGTCTTCCCCAAGCTGATTGTTGATACCTTCCCCGCCTACTCTCACCTGCCACTGGGCACCGCAACCATCACCTTGGCCTTCCTCGGACCACTAGTTGGCTCACTGGCCCGCCCTTACGGTGGCAAGCTTGCCGACCGCATCGGCGGGGCAAAAATCACCGTGGCGGCTCTAGCCACCATGGCGCTTATTACCGCACTGGTGGTGCTGACCCTTCCGCTGGCGAACTTCTGGCTATTCTTGGCACTGTTCTTGATGCTCTTCGCCACTACCGGCATCGGCAATGGGTCCACCTACCGCATGATCCCGGCCGTCTTCGCCCTGGGTGTGGGATCCAAGGGAGCCGAGGCATCGCGTAAGTCAGCGGCCGCTCTGGGACTGATCTCAGCGATCGGCGCCTACGGTGGATTCCTGATTCCACAAGCACTGGGATTCTCAATGTCCAACGCCGGGTCTTACAGCCCAGCATTCATCGTCTTCATCGTCGCCTATCTCGGGCTGATGCTGGTGACTTGGTTCAACTATGCACGCCGCGGAACCCGCTTCGCTGCACACGGAGTCTAGAATGACCGCCACACACTGCCCCTACTGCGCACTCCAGTGCGGTATCAGCTTAGAAGGCTCCGGCGCGGACACCACCTTGTCCGGCCGAGACTTTGAAACCAACGGTGGCGCGCTGTGCCGTAAGGGATTCAGCGCCGCCTCATTGCTGGCCCACCCACAGCGCGTCACCACCCCGATGTTGCGTCAAACCGACGGTAGCTTCACCGGAGTTGATTGGGATACGGCACTGGATCTCATCGCCCACAAGGCGTTGAGCATTCGGGCTGAATCCGGGGCAGATGCGGTGGCAATGTTCGGTTCCGGCTCGCTGACCAACGAAAAAGCCTACCAACTGGGAAAGTTTGCACGACTGGCCTTGGGTAGCTCGCGGATCGATTACAACGGCCGATTCTGCATGTCTTCGGCGGCGGCCGGAAGCAATAAGGCCTTCGGGCTGGATCGTGGTCTGCCTTTCCCGCTGGCCGATCTGGATACTGCCGGCATGATTTTGATGCTCGGATCCAACGTCGCGGACACCATGCCTCCCTTTGTCCGCCACCTCGAAACGGTGCGCGAACGCGGTGGACTGGTGGTAGTTGATCCGCGGCGTTCGGCCACCGCCAAGCTCAGCGCAGACGGCGCAGGCTGGCACCTACAGCCCACCCCTTCCACCGATTTGCAGCTACTTTTGGGCCTGGCACACGTGGTTATCACCGAGTCCTTGGCCGACATCGACTACCTTGCCGCGCGCACCACCGGCTTGGATTCCCTGCGCTCCTCGGTGGCCAGCTGGTGGCCAGAGCGCACCGCAAAAGTCACCGGGGTTCCCGCAGATCAAATCCGACACACCGCCCGTGCCCTGGCAGCCGCCGTCAGGGCCGCCAAAAATGGTGGAAACCCGGTTTACATTCTTACCGGCCGCGGCATCGAACAGCATGCCAATGGCACTGATACCGTCACCGCCGCGATCAACCTGGCCCTACTCTTGGGCTTGCCTGGAACTACCGCCGGTGGCTATGGCACCATCACCGGTCAGGGCAACGGTCAAGGAGGTCGCGAGCACGGCCAAAAGTGCGACCAGCTGCCTGGCTACCGCAAAATCGATGACCCACAACACCGTGCCCACGTGGCTAAAGTATGGGGCGTTGATCCCGAAATCATTCCAGGACCAGGCATCCCAGCGGTTCAACTGCTCAATTCCTTGGGCACCGAGGGCGGGGCACGAATGCTCATGGTGCACGGGGCGAACCCGGTTATCTCTGCCCCGGATGCCAACCAGATCATCGCGGCCCTGCGCCGACTAGACTTCCTGGTGGTTTCCGACTTCTTCTTCTCCGAAACCGCCGCCGAGGCCAACCTGGTCTTGCCGGTCTTACAGTGGGCCGAAGAAGAAGGCACCATGACCAACCTCGAGGGACGAATCCTGCGCCGCCGAGCAGCTATGGAAGCACCAGGTGAAGCCAAAAGTGAACTGTGGATCTTCGCGCAGCTGGCCCAACGCCTAGGAGCGGCAGGCACATTCTCCCCAGACGCCGCCGAGGTTTTTGCTGAACTGAAACTCGCCTCGGCCGGTGGCATCGCCGACTACTCTGGGGTGAGCTACGAACAGCTCGACGCGGGAGCAAAAATCTACTGGCCATGCCCCGAATCCAGCGAAGTCAGTACCGATCCCGAGGCTCGAAACGGCACCCCGCGCCTATTCCTTGATTCCTTCGCCCACCCGGACGGTAAGGCAAAAATCATCGCCGTCTACGCACCGAACAAAGTGCCCAGCAAACAGATTTCTCTGGTCACCGGCCGCCTGCTGGAGCACTACCAATCCGGGGCACAAACCCGACGGGTTGAGGAGCTGGCCACCGCCGCCCCAGAAGCTGCCCTTGAAATCCACCCGAGCACCGCACTGGCCCACCAGATCAGCGAAGGACAAATGGTGGAAGTGTCCAATCAGCGTGGCACCACCATCGCCCGCGCAAGATTGAGCACGGACATGCGACTAGATACAGTTTTCCTGCCTTTTCACTATGCAAACACCGGCACCGCAAACCTGCTGACCGATCCGAGTGTGGATCCCTTTAGCAAGATGCCAGAGTTCAAACATGCCCACGTGTCTCTGAACCCGATCAAAGGGGAATCATGAAACGTCCAGAACAGATCGTCATCATCGGCTTCGGCCCGGTGGCTGCCTCACTGGTTGAAGGCCTCTTGCCCGCGGTTACCGCTGGCCAATGTGAATTGACCGTTATCAGTGCCGAAGAGCATTTGGCCTACAACCGCGTACTGCTCGCCGAATTGGCCATTGGCGCCGCCCAACTAGATCACCTGAACATGGTTGATGCTCCCCGTCTTGAAGCCGCCGGGGTCAACATCCTGCTCGGCGCCCAAGCCACCGGAGTGGACCGCGCCCGACGCCGTGTGATCATTGGCAACCATGAACCGGTGGCCTACGACCGCCTAGTTTTTGCCACCGGCGCCCGAGCGATGATCCCGAGCCTCAACGGCCTGAACTTTGACCCGCATGCTGATACCGCCCTACCCGACTCGGTCTTCGCGCTGCGTACCGTGGATGACGCGAACAAGCTCCAGCACCATCTGACTGCCGGAGACCGGATCCTGATTCTGGGCGGCGGCATTCTGGGCATTGAAGCGGCCCTCGCGATTGCCGCCTCCGGCGGTTCGCCCGTCCTGGTGCACCACGGAGCCGCTCCGCTGGGCCGCGTCGTAGATTCAGACGGCGGAGCACTGTTGACCCGGTGCCTGAAAGAAGCCGGCGTTGAGGTGATCTCGCAAGTTAAAGCCACCGGCATTACCAAGGATGAAAACGGGTTTGCCGCCCTGACCACCTCCACTCACGGACAGATTCCAGGTGGTGCACTACTGATTTCCACCGGAGTACGCGCCCGCACCGAACTGGCCGAAGGTTGTGGCCTAGCAGTAGGACGTGGAATTAAAACCAACCAGTTCCTTTGTGCCGATACCGAAGCACGCATCTACGCCTTGGGTGACTGCGCCGAAGTTGATGGCCAGGCCCCGGTTGGTCTGCTCGCCCCGGGGTGGGCTCAAGCCAGCTGGCTAGCCGCGCACCTGAGCTCACCTACGGATATTCCAGCAGCAGATTTTTCTGCTTCTGACGTTTTGATGCTCAAGGGCCAAGGAATTGAGGTAGCCGCCGCTGGCGATGTGAGCGCTGGTTTTTGGGATAACCCCGAGCTTCAGGCCACCGTCTTTGCCGACCCTTCGGCCGGACGCTACCTCAAGGTCGTCACTCGTGACTCCGTGGTCACCGGCTTCCTGTCCATCGGCTTGCCACAGACCAGCGCCGAACTCACCCTTGCCTACGAGCGTGGCACCCCACTTCCCGAAGATCGCTCCACCCTGCTTCGTCTGGATGATCCGGCCGTTTCGGACTTGGGCACTGCGATTCCTAGTGATGAGGATCAGCTCTGCCGTTGCTCCGGAGCCACCTATGGACAGGTGGCCCACGCTGTGGGCGAAGGCTGCACGACGGTGGCGCAAGTCGGTGAGTCTTGCCGGGCAGGTACCGGTTGTGGTGGATGCAAGTCGAAGATCGAAGAAATGCTTAAGAAAGCCCCAGCCCTGGCGTAGCAGTTGCCGGAGAGAATGTAGTTGGTGGTTGCATGGCTGACGTCGTTGGCTAATAGTCGAGCCTGTCGGGTCTCTGTATAAGCCCCTAGTCACAACCATCAAGCAGGGTTTCGTAATACATACTTCAAATAAGGGGTGTGCCTAGCCTCTGCCGGGTGCACCAACAAGAAACGCAGGGACCAGTTGGCCCCTGCGTTTCTGCTTGGAAAATTGGTGTTAGTGAGCCTGCTGAAGCCAAAGCTGTCCGGCAACTTCAACCAATTCGTGAATTGGCAGTGCTGGTGAATCTGCGTTCAGGCATGAACCCGTGTCCAGGCGGTAAACCTCTTTGTGCAGTGGGCAGGCGACCGTTTCTACTGGCCGACCATCAACCATCGTGCCACCGAGAATTCCTCGTGCCATGACCTTGGCGCCCGTGGTTGGGCAGTGGTGCGAAGCAGCGTAGAAGGAATTGGCCTCGGTTCGGAAGAGGGCCACCTGTGCACCATCAAGTAGGAGCGCCTCGCCCCAACCTGCTTCAAGTTCTTCGCTACGGCATACCGGCGCGAAGTTCACTGACTTCTCTAGGGTCTCTTCGGCAAATTGCGTGCTCATGAACCTGTTCCTTTTCTCATGGATGTTCGCTGATATACCGAGCTTAGAAGTGAAATGTTTCGCTCAACGCCGTGATCGATTGCTAGTGAGTAAACCATGGTTAACACCAATTCTTGATTCCGTGAGCGCTCATAATCCCCAGAACTCCACGGTTTTCACCTCGCGCCCTCCCTACGAGAGAAACTTGAAGCAACCCAATGATTCAACGATGTTTCGTGGCTTTCACTGCCCTAGTTCGGGTTGGGGAAGAGAATTACATCCGCTGAAACACAAGAGAAATTGCACCGCAAAATCGGTTTTCTATTCTTGAGCTATCAGCCTGAAACTCCTCGTTTCCAAGCGAAAGTCGAAATTGATCATGGGTACATCGAACACCGCACGTCGCGTCCTCGTCATTGGTGGCGGTCCGGCAGCACACCGATTCACCGAATCGCTGTCCAGCCGCGCACCACAGGAACTGAACATCACGGTCCTGACCGAGGAAGTCCACCTACCTTACGATCGAGTCGCGCTTTCCAAGGCCCTGACCGACCGCAGCATCGACCTCACCCTCGGTGATACAACGTTGTGGGAGGCAGAACATGTCACTTTGGAAACCAACGCTAAAGCGGTCTCGATCGACAGCGAACAGCACATCGTCACCACTGCCGACGGCCGGACCTTCGCCTACGACGAATTGGTGCTTGCCACTGGATCAGACGCCACCGCCTTACGTATTCCGGGCAATGAACACAGTTTCGTGTACCGCACCCTAGAAGATGTCTGGTCGATCGCTGAAAAGATCGAAGAACTCAAAACTACCCTGGGCCGCGCCCCGGTAGTAGCCACCGTCGGTGGCGGTCTGCTCGGTCTGGAAGCCGCCGCAGGCGCGCAGGCACTGGGTGCACAATCTCTTGTCATTGACAGCGGACACTGGCTGATGCGCTCCCAGCTTGATGAAGGTGCAGGCCAAGCAATGGGCCGACTGATCAAGGAAACCGGTTTCACGGTGCATGGCGGGTTCCGCCCCAAAGAAATCATCACCCAAGGCAATGAAGTAACCGGCGTGATGCTCACCAACGACAGCGTGATCGAGGCCGACATGGTCATCGCATCCATCGGTGTCACCCCACGCGATGAGCTGGCGCGCAGCTACAACGAGGCCTTGGATCAGGCCGGTAGCAATGCACAGCGCTTCGAGATGGGTCCGCGCGGCGGCGTGGTCATCAACGCGAATTGCGCCACGGGTATCGAGAACATCTGGGCCATTGGCGAAGTCGCCAACTTTGATGGCATGTGCGTTGGTCTGGTCGCTCCAGCCAACTCCATGGCAGAGATTGTCGCAGAACAGCTCTGCGGAGGCCACGGCGAATTCCCGGGCTTTGATACCGCCACCAAGCTCAAGCTCTCCGGTGTGGATGTGGCCAGTTTTGGTGATGCTTTTGCGCAAACCGAAGGCGCGTTGGAAGTTGTGTACGCCGATGCACCTCGTGGCCTGTATCAAAAGCTAGTTGTTTCCGCTGACGCCAAGACGCTACTCGGTGGCATCTTTGTGGGCGATGCAACTCCCTATCAGTCGTTGCGGCCGATGCTCGGGCGTGAACTTGCCGCCGAGCCCGGTGCCTATCTCAGTGCCATCGGCGGTGAAGCTCCTGAGTCAGAGCTGCCAGATGATGCGGTGATGTGTTCTTGCAATAACGTGCTGGCCGGCGATATCCGCGATGCCGTCTCCGGCTGTGGCAGTTGCGAGGGCAAGGACCCGGTCACCACCGTCGGCGGGCTCAAAGCCTGCACCCGGGCCGGAACTCAGTGCGGTTCGTGTGTACCGATGATCAAAAAATTGATGGAAGCGCAGATGAAGAAGGACGGGGCCGAAGTTTCTACTGCCCTGTGCGAGCACATCTCCTTCTCCCGCCCAGAGTTGTTCGAAGCCATCAAGGTGGCCGGGGCTTCCACCTTCGCCGAGGTGATGGGGCGCTTCGGCACCGGATCCGGTTGCGATATTTGCAAGCCGGCGATCGCCAACATCCTCTCCTCGCAGACCTCCGTACACCCCATGGACGCTGGTTTGGCCGGCGCCCAGGACACCAACGACCGTGCACTGGCCAACATGCAGAAGGACGGCACCTACTCGGTGGTGCCACGTATTCCTGGTGGCGAAATTACCCCGGAGAAGCTGGCGGTCATTGCCGCGGTGGCACAGAAGTACGGCCTGTATACCAAGCTCACCGGTGGCCTGCGCATCGATATGTTCGGTGCGCGACTGGACCAGCTGCCTGATATCTGGCGCGAACTGGTGGATGCCGGATTCGAATCCGGTCAGGCCTATGGCAAGTCACTACGCAATGTGAAAACCTGCGTCGGATCCTCATGGTGCCGGTACGGCATGCTCGATTCGGTGGCCATGGGTATCGAGATGGAGCTTCGCTACCGCGGACTGCGCGCCCCGCACAAGTTCAAGATGGGCGTTTCGGGTTGCGCCCGCGAATGTGCTGAGGCCCGCGCCAAGGATATCGGGGTCATCGCCACCGCTGAGGGTTGGAACCTCTACGTCGGTGGTAACGGTGGAGCTAACCCTGCCCATGCTCAGCTGTTGGCTGGCGGTTTGGACGATCAGACCCTGCTCAAATACATCGATCGCTACCTGATGTACTACATTCGTACCGCCGACAAACTACAGCGCACGGCCCATTGGCTACAGGATCTGGAGGGTGGGCTGGAACGGGCCAAGCAGGTTGTCATCGATGATTCGCTAGGTTTAGCCGCTGAAATGGAAGCAGCCATGGAGCGCCACGTAGCCAACTACGAAGACGAATGGGCCGCTACGCTGGCTGACCCGGTCAAACTTAAGCGTTTCCGTTCCTTTGTGAATACCGCGCAGCCCGACACAGAACTAGCCTATGTACCGGAGCGTGGCCAGAAGCGTCCGGCCGAGCCAGTGGCGCTGGGTGCCAGCATCCCGGTCGGTGCTCCACAACGCTAGGCCCGCTGTGATTCACCCGCGTATGGTATTGGGAACTACCTACCAGCGCGGGTGAATTTGGGCGCGTAGTTTTTCATCATAGAGATCACGAACCGCTTGGTTGAATTTCTCGGAAACCTTCAGCGATCCGGCCACCGCATTGGCACGAGCCTGCTCAGGATTGCGCGCTCCAGGAATGATCGTGCTGATCCCATCCTGCGCTGCCAACCAGGCGAGAGCGACCTGTGCGCTACTCGCATCCGAGGCTTCCGCCTTAGCAAGCCGTGCGAATTCCCCAGCTGCCTGCACACCCGTTGCATAATCCACACCCGAGAAGGTCTCCCCCACATCAAAAGCTGAACCATCACGGTTGAAGTTTCGGTGATCGTTTTTGGCGAACTCGGTCTCTAGCGTGTAACGGTTGGTGAGCAGACCGCTAGCCAACGGAACACGGGCAATAATTCCCACCCCAGCTTCTTGGGCTGCAGGCAGGACAACTTCCAATGGCTTATGGCGAAATGCATTGATGATGATCTGCACGGTCGCGATGTTGGGCCGGGCGATGGCCGCCAGAGCTTCATCGACGGTTTCAACCGAAACACCATAATTGGCCATACGCCCCTCGTCCACCATGGTATCCAGCGCATCATAGACGGCATCTGTTGAATACACCGCGGTTGGCGGGCAATGCAGTTGCACCAAGTCTAGGGTGTCTACTCCTAGGTTCTTACGCGAGCGATCATTCCACGCGCGGAAGGCGTCAAGGGTGTAGTTTTCAGGGATCTGTTCAACGCGGCGACCCATTTTGGTAGCCACCGTGATGGAAGCGTCCGGATTGGCTTGAAGCCACTTACCGATCAATTCTTCGCTTCGGCCGTCGCCGTAAACATCTGCTGTGTCGAAAAAGTTTACGCCGGCCTCGTAAGCAGCGTCTAAGACGGCCAGGGCCTCGGCTTCATCGACCGATCCCCAGTCGGCGCCTAACTGCCACGTTCCAAGGCCGATGACTGATACGTTGCGCGCAGTGCGTCCAAGTTCTCGTTGTTGCATAGCTTCGAGTCTAGGGCGCGTTAGCTAATAACGATACCAAGAACGGCGTTTCGACATATTTCCTTATGCTCCATTCGATAGAATATTGACTGTCATCACAACAATGAGGAGATCATGCTTCCCGCAATTTTAACGCTCATCTTTGCACTGATCGGTTTGGCAATTATTCTCGCTGGCTCGTCCATGAAGGCTGAGAACAAGAATCGAACTCCGACCCGGTTGACCGGATTCGGCGTTTTTATCGTTTCTCTAGTCGTACTTGCATTTATGTGTGTCACCATCGTTCAGCCTCGCACCGTCGGCGTGAAAGTTGCACTAGGCAAACCAACTTCCGTGGTCAGCAACGGATTCCATCTAAAGTGGCCGTGGGAAAGCGTTGAAAAATTGGACGGCTCAGTTCAAAACGACGTCTACTCCGCAGATAGTGGTATCCCTGTTCGACTAGGAAACAACGGCCGGGCTAACGTTGACGCTTCTATTCAGTGGCAGCTAAAAACCGACGATGCGATGGACGTGTTCTTGGACTACCGAACCTTTGAAGGTATCCAATCAAACCTCGTTGATCGAAACTTCCGTGCGGCACTCAACGAAGTTATGGCCAGCTATGATCCTCTGGCTTACACCGAACCGTCCAAGGGTGGCCAGGATCTTGAGGGCCTAGCTAAGTCGGTTCAGGAAAAAATGCAGGCCAAGGTCAAGACCCAGATTGAGATTCGCTCTGTCACTTTGCCAATCATCAACTTTGATGAGCCAACGCAGAACCGCATCAATGAACTTCAGTCAGAGGCAGCAAAGACTCGAGTTGCCGAGCAACGAAAGCAAACGAGTACAGCTGAAGCGGAAGCCAATAAGATTTTGGAGCGCTCGCTGACTCAGGAAACACTGACTTCCAAATGCCTAGACATCGTTGCGGAGTCAAACCAGAGCCCGATCGGCTGCTTCCCCAATTCGGGAGTTCAGCCCATCACCATGACCGGTGAAAACAATACCAAATAGTATCGCTTACATAGACGTATCGCCTCAACTGATGCTGAGGCGATACGTCTATTAATGGACTTGAGTACTTAGGAACTTAGCCAACTCTTATCCTTGTGGCATTGGCCTATCTCCAGCCTGACCGGGCTGCTCGGAGATGATATGTACTTCAAGACCTTGGTGGTCGTACAGCTTGCCGTCGATCAGGCGATCGCCATCGGCAAGCCCTTCAAGTTGGTACTTGTAGATCGATCGCTGGGAGGTTTCTTTCTTGCCCCAAGTTAGTTCGTTGAAAATGATGTTCAGTACTACCGCCATTATGGTGGCCGAGGAAATACTGGATTGGAAGATGGTGCCTACCCAGGTAGGGAAAGCAGCATAGAAGTCGGCTTTGACCATCGGAATGCAACCAAAAGCGAGCGAGGTCGCAATGATCAACATGTTCATGTTGTCATCCTTGACCTTGGCTAGCGTGCGGATGCCGGCGGCAGCTACCGAACCAAAGAGCACAATTCCCGCGCCTCCCAGCACCGGTTGCGGAATCGAGGCAATCACACGGCCCAGCACTGGCAGCAATCCTAAGATCACTAAGATGCCACCGCCGGCGGCCACCACAAATCGGCTCTTCACCCCAGTAATTGCCACTAGGCCGACATTCTGCGCGAAAGCCGACTGAGTGAAGGTATTAAAGATTGGAGCCACAGTTGAGGAGAGCATGTCCGCACGCAGACCGTTGGCGATACGACGAGAATCAACTTTAGATCCGGTCACCTCAGCCACTGCCAACATATCTGCGGTGGTTTCTGTATAGGTCACCAAGATAACGATCATCATTGAAATGATGGCACTGAGTTCAAATACTGGTGCACCAAAGGCGAATGGTGTTGGCACCGCAAAAATATCGCCGGTGAGCACTCGAGAAAAATCGGTCATGCCCATAAAAATTGCAACTACTGTGCCAAACACAATGGATAACAAAATGGAAAGACGCGACAGTGCGGCTACACCCGATTTGGATAGCGCCAGCAAAATCACCAGAGTAATGGCCGCTAGGGCGATGTTCTTCATCGAACCATAACTATCACCGGCCGCCGTGCCGCCCATCGCCCAATCAGCGGTGACGGGGAAAAGCGAAACACCAATAATCGTGATCACTACACCTGTAACCACTGGTGGAAAGAACCGTAGAAGCTTGGCAAAAAATGGGGCGATGACAATGCCAATGGCTCCGGCGGCCAGCACCGCGCCAAATACTGCTGGCATTCCGCCGCCACCGTTCATGATGGCAATCATCGTTGCCACACCGGAGAACGACGTACCTTGAACTAACGGTAGCTGAGCACCAAAGAACGGAATACCCAAGGTCTGCAAGATGGTGGCCAGCCCGCCAATAAACAAGCAGCAAGCCACCAGTACACCCATTTGTGCGGTGTCCATTCCCGCAGCACCGCCCATCACTAGCGGTGGGGCAATGATTCCGCCGTACATGGTCAGCACGTGTTGGAAGCCATAGGCCACCGTGCGACCAGGGCTCAGGCGTTCATCTTCGGGTCTTGCGCTCAGCGCTGGTTGGCTGCTGGCAGCACTCATGGGGGTTGTTCCTCTTCGGTTCGCTGCGGTGGATGATGCAATCAATTCTCTCGCATCACCACCGCGCACCCACGGAACTTGAACTCTAAGAGTCCAATGTTGCGCCAGGGAGTTGGCTGTGTTCGACGAAGCGCACCATCATGGCCTTAAAACCAGGAGTGTTGGATTCACGGGCTACCAAGTCTCGGTGGACCAGCGCATTAGCCTCTGGATAGTAGGCAGCAACACAGCCCTTAGCGGTCGGGTAGGACACCAAACGGAAGCGGTTAGCGCGACGCTCACTTCCGGCGAAGGTAGAGATCACGTCAACCAGATCGCGATCTGCAAAACCCGTTTCAGCCAAATCTTCGGGGTTGATCAAGATGACGCGACGGCCATCTTTGATGCCACGGTAACGGTCATCGAGTCCGTAGAAGGTCGTGTTGTACTGGTCGTGGCTGCGCATGGTCTGCAAAACCAAGTGCCCCTCGGGTGCTTCCAGCGCTTCAAATGGTGAAACGGTGAATCGTCCCTTGCCAATGTCTGTGGCAAACGAGCGAGTGTCGCGTGGCGGGTTGGGCAATACAAAGCCGTTCTTGTCGCGGACGCGTCGGTTGAAGTCGTCGAATCCGGGCAGCACCTTTTCAATGTGGTCTCGGATGACGTCATAGTCTTCGGACATGGCCCGCCAGTCAATCGGGTGGTCATCTCCCAAAATAGCTTGAGCCATTCGCGCCACGATGACTGGTTCAGCCAGCAGGTGTTCAGAAACCGGGGCCAGTCGTCCGCGGGTAGATTTGATAACCGACATGGAGTCTTCCACTGAGAGGAACTGGGCACCTGAGGGGTGCTTGTCGTCTTTATCGGTACGCCCCAAGGTAGGCAGGATCAGTGATGTCTTGCCGTGTACCACATGGGAACGGTTGGGTTTGGTGGAAATATGAACGGTCAGTTTGGCCCGTTGCATGCCCGCTTCGAGCGCTTCGGTGTCCGAGTTGGCCATCGCAAAGTTGCCGCCCATTGAGACAAAAACGTCTACTTCGTCTTTCTCAAAGGCATGAAGAGCTTCGGTGGAGTCATATCCGTGGGCGCGTGGTGAGTTGATGCCAAACTCTTGATCAATCGATGCCAGAAGTTTCTCACTTGGCTTCTCCCAGATGCCCATGGTGCGATCACCCTGAACATTTGAGTGTCCACGGACCGGGCAAGCTCCTGCACCAGGTTTGCCGAAGTTACCCTGCATTAGCAGCAGGTTAATGATTTCCTTCAGCGTAGGCACCGAGTGAGGCTGCTGAGTTAAGCCCAGGGCCCAGCAAATGATTGTCGCTTTGGACTTGATCAGCAGCTGCGCGATCTCGGTGATTTCCGCTCGGGTTAGCCCCGTGGCTTTTTCGGTGGCGTCCCAGTCCAAGGTGGCGCGTGCGCTCTTGTAGGCTTCAAAACCGTCGGTGACTTTTGCAATAAACTCGTGGTCAACAACGCTGCCGGGGTTCTTTGCTTCTTCTTCAAGCAAGAGGTGTCCGAAGGCCTGGAACAGGGCTAAGTCACCGCCGACCTTAATCTGTAGGAAGTCGCTGGCCACTGGTTCGGCCTTGCCGAGCATGCCACCGACGGTCTGCGGGTCTTTGAAGCCGAAGAACCCGGCCTCGGGCAATGGATTGATGGCCACCACGCGGGCGCCACGTTTGCGCGCATCGGAAAGAGCAGAGAGCATCCTGGGGTGGTTGGTGCCGGGGTTCTGGCCCACGACAAAAATGAGTTGGGTATGCTCAAAATCTTCAAGGGAAACGGTGCCCTTACCAATGCCAATGGTCGGGTTCAGTGCACTACCCGAGGACTCGTGGCACATGTTTGAGCAGTCTGGCAGATTGTTGGTGCCCAAGCTTCGGGCCAGCAATTGGTACATAAACGCGGTCTCGTTAGCGGTACGACCGGAGGTGTAAAAAACACAGCGTTCAGGGGTGGACTCGTGTACATGCTGCGCGATGGTCTCGAAGGCCTGACCCCAGCTGATCGGGCGGTAGTGACTTTCGCCTTCGTGAATGACCATCGGGTTGGTAATTCGCCCCTGTGAGCCCAACCAGTATTCGGTCTTATCTTGCAATACCGCGATAGGGTGCTGTTCAAACCATTCAGGGGTGACCGTACGTGAGCTGGCTTCTTCGGCGATGGCCTTGGCACCGTTTTCGCAGAACTCTGCCGGTTTACGGCGCTCGGTAATAGATTCTGGCCACGCACAACCCGGGCAGTCAAAGCCATTATGTTGATTGACACGAAGCATTGAGCGCAGGGTACGACTCGGTCCGGCCTGGGCGAAACCACGTTCCATCGAAACCATAACAGCCTTGAGACCGGCTGCGGCATGGGCTGGTTCGCTGACTTTTAGTTCATCTTCATTGATGTCTTTTTTAGGTGCCGAACGATGCATGACGCCCTCCTGTGGGTTGCGTGGTTGAGCGTGATATCCAGCTCACATATTACTAGGCTACGCCTCTAAGACTCGATGCGCATGTGTATAAAGGTTCACGCTGGAACTGCGCGAAAATGCTGCCAGTGTCAGACCAGTCTCCTGAGCCAAATCGACTGCAAGAGATGAAGGAGCGCTGACCGCGGTCAACAGCGGAATCCCGGCCATCGCGGCCTTCTGTACTAGTTCAAAAGATGCCCGACCAGAGACCTGAAGTACCGCGTCGTTCAGCGGAAGCATGCCCTGGCGCAGTGCTGCCCCGATCACTTTGTCCACCGCGTTATGCCGTCCCACATCTTCGCGCAGGATCAGCAACTCTCCTGAGGTGGAAAACAGTCCTGCGGCGTGCACTCCGCCGGTTGAGGAAAACAGCTTTTGGGATTCGCGTAAGGTATCGGGCAAATCCAACAAGGTTTCCACGTCGATAATTCCGGTACGCTCGGCCATTTCATATCCGGCCTTTTTGCGTACTTCATCAATGGAGTTGGTGCCACAGATGCCACAGGCCGAGCTGGTCACCACATTGCGGGAGGCCGCCAGATCAGGTGGTGTGGCACCAGGACCTAACTGCACTTCAATAACGTTAAAGGTCTGATTACCCTCTTCATCGGTGCCGGCGCAATAGCGCAGTGAGAGCAGCTGCTCTGAATTTCGAATGACTCCTTCGCCAACGAGGAATCCGGCGACCATGTCAAAGTCGTCGCCCGGGGTGCGCATGGAAGTGGTGTAGGAGGTGTGGCCAAAGCGGATTTCCAGCGGTTCTTCACCGGCGAGTTTTTCCTCCCGGGCACGCCAGCCACCGTCGCGGGTAGCGCGGATAACTCGACGGCGAACGATCTTACGGCCCATGTGGTTGCTCCTTGCGGTGCGTCTGCATACTCTGGCCAATACTCGCACACCATCGGCCAAAACTCAGCGTCGAGTTAGTTGGCGCCCCGCATTCCCTTTTCGGATTCGTCCAGTGTTACAGCCGTCGGTAGACGAGTATCGCTGCGAAGTTCCCGCATCAGCGACATCCCCAGTAGCGTGACGATCACCGTAAATGGTACGGCGGAGAGAATGGCGGCCTGCTGTAGCGCTTCTAGCCCGCCGACCAATAACAGCACGATCGCGCAGATTCCGGTAAGAAGCCCCCAGACCACCAACACCGGCTTCTTGGGGTACATATTTCCGCCGGAAGTCAGTGTACCGAGTACATAAGTGTTTGAATCCGCTCCGGTAATGAAGAACAGCACCACCAGGATGACCGTGAATGCTGAGGTCACTTCCGGCATTGGCAGTTCAGCCAACATGGCAAAGAAGGTGCTGTTGGTGTCCTGTAATGTTGCCTGCCCAATCCCGGAGTTACCGCTCATCTGCTGGTGGATTGAAGTACCGCCGAAAATGCTGAACCACAGGCTAAAGACCAGCGACGGGACGCCCATCACCGCAACAACGAATTCACGAATGGTCCGACCCTTGGAAATCCGCGCCAGAAATATGCCGACGAATGCACCCCAGCTCAACCACCAGGCCATCATGAAGTAAGTCCACCATTGCATCCATTGCAGGTCTTCGGCCCCCGAGGGAGTCAGCAGCGCCACGGCCGGGAATTCACCTAGGAACTGGCCCATGGAACGGAAGTAGATGTTGGAGATAAATCCGGTGGGTCCGGAAACTAGGACAAATAGACCGATGACTGCAGCGCCGATCATGGTGCCCTGGCTGAGCCACTTAATACCTTTGCCGACGCCGGAGAGCGCCGAGAGCGTGAATACGATGGTCACGCCAGCAATGATCACGATCTTGACGATCAAATCTGTGGGGATTCCGAGCAGGCTATTTAGCCCTTCAGCAATTTGTGAAGCTCCCAGGCCCAGCGAGGTGGTGGTCCCAAAAAGGGTCGCCAGCACGGTGAACACATCGATGATCTTCCCAAGCCATCCATCCATAGACTTTCCCAATACTGGACGGAGCATCACCGACACGAGACCAGAATTGCCCCGGCGGTGCGTCGAATAGGCAATAGCCAAACCGAACACTCCGAACAAGGCCCACGCATTTGGACCCCAGTCGAAGTACGAGAATTGCAGGGCCAGCACCGCTGCGTCCATAGTTTCTGGTTCTGCTCGGCCATGTGGAGGCATCATGAAGTGGCTCATAGGTTCGGCAGCGCCGTAGCTAATCAATCCGATGCCCATGACGGCGCCGAGAATCATCGCAATCCAGGCCCATGTGGAGAATTCTGGACGCTCCGAATCTTTGCCAAGCCTAATGCCTCCGTAGCGCGAGAAGGCTAGGAACAGCATCAGCACAATGCATCCAAGAGTCACCAAGAGGTAGCTCCAACCAATGTATTGCGCCGACCAGTTGGAGGCCCCGGACATCAGCACTTTCAGCCGCTCTGGAGCTAGCGCAGCCCAGAGCACGAAGACCACAACCAGCACCAGTGAAATGAAAAGGACGCTGCCCGGACGCTTCAGTTGCTTGTAGACCTGTTTCGATTCATTCTTATCGGCGGCACGATGTAACGTGCCACCGGTAAGCGTCGGCCCTTTGTATGGCCCTTCGCCCTGCTTGTCGTTGGTTTCGGTACTCATGACTCTCACACTTCGTTAGTTTGGAGGGTTTTCCAACGCCGGGTTACAGGGCCGTCAGTTCGGCGCCGTCGTAGAACCGGCCTGCCTTGTAAACCATCGGCTCAAGCTGGGCTACCTCGGAATGCTTGACCTTGGCGATGAACACGGTGTGGGTCTTGGCTTGGAAGCGTTCCTTGATTTCTGCTTCGATAGAGGCCGCCGACCCGTCGATTAGTGGGCTGCCGTTAGGACCTTGGTGCCATTGCAACTCGGCAAATTTGTCATCCCTCTTGGAGGCAAAGGTGCCTACGGTGTCACGTTGGCCGTTGCTCATGATATTGATTCCGAGGTGGGTGGATTTGAACAGCGACGCGTAGGTGCTGGTGGTCTTCTGCACGCAAACCAGCACCAGGGGTGGCTCAAGTGAAACAGAGACGTAGGAATTTGCGGCCAACCCACGAGGCTTGCCTGCCTCGTCCATGGTGGTTACGACGGTCACGCCGGTGATGAATTGGCGGTTGAAGCCCTTGAGTTCGTCGAGATTTGGCACGCCGCTCAAATCATCAACAATTACTCCTTCTCCCCCGGACTCAAAAGCCGACTTCAGCGAAGGCACACCTACGTCTTCGAGCAACTCGCTCTGATCCCAGGTGACCTGCTCAGAGATGATTTTTCCATCTCGCATTTGCATCAAGTTGGAGCCACGGGTTTCCACGGTATTGCCGGTTGCAGGTACACCTTGCAGATCGTTGATGAACGTACCAGTGGTGTGCCAGAAAATCGCGATGGTTTGTTGCTGCTCATCCACAAGCAGGTGATCAATTGTTGTCACGAGGTCAGGGAAGGCCTCGCGCACACTCAGGATCTCCTGTTTTAGTTCAGGGACGGTGGTGACATTTTTGGATTTCTTGCTGATCCGCTGGAAGTCCGGGTGGAAGATCTCATCGAGGGCATCGACCTGCCCCTGATCCCAGGCTGCTTCCCAAGCGTTGACGAGTGATTCTTTGACGGGCTGGAGTGAATTTACAATTTGTTGCATGCAAGAAATGCTAGCAAAGGTTGTGATCCAGTCAACACATTTTGGAAAATTCGTGAAAATTTAGCGGAAAACCAATAAACCTAGAAAGATCTGTTGCATACAAGAGAAACTATGGATAGGGTTCTTGTATGCAAGAGAGTTCAAGTGTGGAATCAAAAACCAAGAGTGTCTCAGAGACGCCGTTGCTGACCCGACTGCGTCAAATGATTGTCACCGGGGTTGTCCAGCCCGGCGACCTATTGGCTGAAACCGCCCTGGCCCAGGACTTTGAGGTCAGCCGCACGCCGATTCGAGAAGCCCTGAAGCAACTAGAGCGCGAGGGGTTGGTTGAGGTACGTTCCAGGGTCGGCACCTTCGTTAGGAAACCCACCCAGCGCGAAATTCACGAGATGTTTTCCTTGAAGGAAGCCTTCGAAGGATTAGCAGCGGGTCTCTTGGCCAGGCGCGGCGCAGTCCCTGAACTAGAACAGCTCAAGGAAAACGTGGCACGCAGCCAGCAGGCCGTCGAAAATGGCGACGCGGAACTCTATTCGCAGCTGGTCCACGAATTCCACAGCACCCTCGTGGCCGGGGCCGACAGCAGAAAACTCTCCGAACACTACGACCTGTTGATGAACCAACTGGCCTACCATCGCATCGTTTCACAGACCCTGAGTCTGCCCGGGCGCCTGCAGAACTCGCAAAATGAGCACCAGGCAATCATCGATGCCATCAGCTCCAAAGATCCTTTGACCGCAGAGCTCATCATGCGCCGACATGTTGCTGCCTCAAGCCAATCGGCGGCCCTTGCAGCCCTACGCGAAGACGAAGAACACCCGGGATAGCCCCTCCATAGCTACGCAAAGGAATACCAGATGAAATCCCCCTTGGCCTCGCCGCCTCAGCTCATTGACTTGAGCACCAGATCAACGCTCGATAGCTACCAAGACGTGGCCCGAGCCATTGGACTGCGCAAGATCTCGTGCACGGTGGAGGAAGTTCCCCATCACGAATTGGGTGCCATCACCCGTGCGACCGCCACAGCTGTCATCACCAATCCGTGGCTCGGCACAGGAACATCGCATGATCTGTCAGAACGGACCGAGGCCATTGCACCATTGCTCGCTAAGTTACTAGCTGATCGCCTACTTAATTCCTTGGGTGGTGCCGAACAGGTGCAGGCCTTCGGCAAAGCTGCCCTAGTTGGCAGCGATGGGGAATTGGAACATGCCGGAGCGCTGATTCATACTCCTTTCTTCGGCAACCTGCTTCGTGAAGCGCTTGATGGCACCTCGATCATCTGTTTTGTCGATGGCCGTGGCGTTCCCGGTGAATCGCTGCGTGTGCCGATGTGGCACAAGACCGCAGCGGCCACCCGCACTCATTATCAAACCCTGGAACTCTCCTTGCCAGATGCGCCGCATGCCGGAGAAATTGCCGTGATTGCGGCAGCTTCAAACGGTCCTCGACCGCATGCACGGATCGGAGATCGAACCACCGACCGTACCGTCACTTCCGAAATACTGAAGGGAATTCAACTATGACCTACCGCAAACTGGTCACCATCGTCGAGGAAATTGCCACCGAAGGAGGCCGGAAGGTGGACCCGGTGGCCCGTGTGGCCATCGTCGCTGCAGTCATCGACAATCCGTGGGCAGGTCAAGGATTCGTTGAGAACCTTAATCCGGGAATCGACTCGGTTGCCTCCGAGCTCGGCGCATTGCTGGCCCCGCGAGTCATCGAAGCCTTGGGCGCCCCGCTTGAAGCTTACGGCAAGGCAGCAATCGTTGGTCTTGACGGCGAAATCGAACATGGTTCAGCGCTGATCCACACCTTGAAATTTGGTAACCACTTCCGTGATGCTGCCAAGGCCACAACCCTGCTACCTGCCGTGGAAAAGCGTGGACCGGCCGGAGTGCAGTTCGATATCCCACTCAAGCACTTCACCGATGCCACGATCCGTTCGCACCACCAGAGTGTGGAAGTAAAGATCGCCGATGCCCCACATGCCGGTGAAATTCTGATCGCCCTGGCCGGTGCAACCCGCGGTCGCCCGCAAGAGCGCTTAGCCCCACTGTCCACCGAACAGTAATACAGCACATCAGTCGAAACGGAGCGAAGCACGCATGACAAGCACCAAGCAGCCCTTGGTTGTTCTCCTGCACGGAGTCGGACTGGATCGAACCATGTGGACACCGTTGCGTGAACAACTGGAACATTCTTCGGTGGCCCTGGACCTACCCGGGCACGGGTTACGTCCACCGCTGCGCGCCACGCAGACCCTAGCGAGCCTGGCCGCAGATGTCCTGGAACGCATGGATACTCGTGAGCCGGTGCACCTGGTGGGATTCTCGCTCGGCGCATTAATTGCCCAATATCTGGCTCGCTTCGCTCCCGAACGCGTACTGACCCTATCCGCGGTCAACTCCGTCTGCCAGCGCACAGCTGAAGAGTCGGCAGCGGTTGAGGAACGCCTGGCTACCGCCGGCACCAACATCGCCCAGGGGGTGGACCGGGCCATCGAACGCTGGTTCCCGGCCTCGACGACCACCGTGGACCCGCAACGCATCGAGGCTACGCGCCAAACTATGGCGGGCAACGACCTGGATTCCTATCTTCACGCTTACGCGGTGTTCGCCCGCGGTGATCGAGAGATCGCCGGGGAACTGAGTAAGATCAACCAGCCGACGCTGGCCATCACCGGCGAATTGGATCCCGGATCAACCCCGCAGATGTCCCACCGACTGGTTGCCGCCGTGCCACAGGGGCGGCTGCGCATCATCCCCGGGGCACGGCACATGCTCCCGGTGGAGAATCCGCGGGCCCTAGCCACGGAATTGAACAGTTTTTTCAGAGACAACGAAGGGAAACAGGAATGAGTGATCGTTACCTGCATTTCATCAACGGCGAGCACGTCGCTCCCAGCGAAGATCGTTTCTTCACCAGTACCAATCCGGCGACCCTCGAAGAGCTCTACGATGTCGCCCGCGGCAACGCCGAAGACGTGGACCGCGCTGTTAAGGCCGCCCACAAGGCCTTCTCCGCACCTTCATGGAGCACTTTGAGCGCCACCGCTCGTGGACACCTGTTGCGTCGCCTGGGCGATCTGATCGGCGAGAACGCCGAAAAACTGGCCCGCTACGAATCCCTAGATAACGGCAAGCTGCTACGCGAAATGCGCGGCCAGCTGGCCACCCTGCCCGAATACCTCTATTACTATGCTGGGCTGGCCGATAAGGTGCAGGGTGCCCAGATTCCGAGCATGAACCCGGCGATCTTGAACTATACGCAGCGTGAGGCGCTGGGCGTGGTCGGAGCGATCACCCCGTGGAATTCACCGCTGACCCTGACCACCTCGAAGATCGCTCCAGCGCTGGCTGCCGGCAATACGGTGGTCATCAAGCCCAGCGAGTACACCTCCAGAACCGTACTGTTACTGGCCGAGTTAGCCGATCAGGCCGGGTTCCCTCCGGGAGTGATCAACGTGGTCACCGGTTTTGGCGCCGAGGCCGGTGCTGCGTTGGTCTCGCATCCACTGCTGGCCAAGATTTCTTTCACCGGTTCCACTGCTACCGGGTCGAAGATCGCGGCCGAGGCTGCCAGCCGTTTCATCGGTTGCACCCTGGAGCTCGGTGGCAAGAGCCCGAATATCGTGTTTGACGATGCCAACGTGTCCAACGCGGCCATGGGCGTGGTGGCCGGTATCTATGCAGCGGCCGGGCAGACCTGTATTGCCGGCAGTCGCGTCTTCGCGCACAAGTCGGTTTACGACGAGTTGCTAGAACGAGTTACCGAACGTGCCAAGTCCATTGTCATTGGCGACCCACTCTCGGATTCCACCGAACTGGGCCCGTTAGCCTTCGCCGACCAGCTGGAGAAAGTCTCTTCCTACGTGAAGATCGGAGCGGATGAAGGCGCCAAAGTTCTTGCCGGTGGTTCGCGTCCCGATGCTTTGGAACTGCCAGGGTACTTCTTCTCTCCCACGGTCCTGACCGACGTGAACAATGACATGCGTGTGGTGCGTGAAGAGATCTTCGGACCAGTAGCTGCCATCATGCCCTTCGAGCACGAAGAAGAACTGCTGGGCATGGCCAATGACACCGAATACGGATTGGCTGCCGGTGTGTGGACCCAAAACCTGGCCCGCGCTCATCGCATGGCTCGCAAACTGGAGGCCGGCACGATCTGGGTGAACACCTACCGTGCGATGTCCCCAATGTCCCCACGACAGGGTTTCAAGTCTTCCGGTGTTGGCATCGAGCATGGCTTGGAATCTATGAACGAATACACCCGTCTGAAGAGTGTCTGGATCAATACCGATGAATCACCGGTAGCAGATCCCTTCGTGATGCGCAGCTAGAAAGGAATCAAACATGCCATTGATTGACGTTTCTATCGCCAAGGGCCGCAGCCCACAGCAATTGCGCGCCCTGATCGCCGCACTACATCAGGCGGCCGAAGATACGGTCGGCGCCGCCCCGGAAAACATCACCGTTATCGTGCGCGAAATCGAACACGAACACTGGTCCCGGACCAATCAAACCATCGCTGAACGCAATAACCCCGAGGCAACTGCCTAAAGCAGCCGAGCCACTAAGGAAGGATCACCATGCGCTTTTCATTGTTCATCCATATGGAACGCTATGACGACACCATCAGCCACGAAGAGCACTTCGAAAATCTGGTTGAGCTAACTCAGATGGCCGAGGCCGGAGGTTTCAGCACCGTCTGGATTGGCGAGCACCACTCCATGGAATACACCGTCTCCCCCAACCCCATCCCACAGCTGGCCTATCTTGCGGCCAAGACCTCTACTATTCGTTTAGGCGCAGGCACGATTATTGCGCCGTTTTGGACCCCAATTAGGGCCGCCGGCGAATTGGCATTGCTCGACATCATCAGCAACGGTCGTGCAGAATTAGGCGTTGCGCGAGGCGCGTATCAATTTGAATTTGATCGCATGACCCAAGACATGAAGGCGACCGATGGCGGTCAGGCCATGCAGGAGCTCATTCCTGCGGTGCAGAAACTCTGGGAAGGGGACTACGCTCACGATGGCGAAGTCTGGCAGTTCCCCACATCCACTTCGGTTCCTAAACCAAAACAGGCGCAAATCCCCGTTTGGGTCGCCGCGCGCAGTCCCGAATCCCACGACTACGCCGTAGCCAACGGCTGTCATGTCATGGTGACGCCCTTGATGAAGGGGGACGAAGAAGTTGAGTCACTAGTTCAAAAGTACGAAACCGCTATCGAGGCTCACCCAGAGATCTCGCAACGCCCTAACATCATGGTGCTTCGCCATACCTACGTCCACAGCGCCGAGGAGCCTGAAGCTTGGCGTCCGGCCGCCGAAAGCATCCAAAAGTTCTACCGCACTTTTGACGCAGTTTTTGGTAACAAGGTGGAGCCGGTAAATGGCTTTATCGAACCTAGCCCCGAAGAAAAGTTTGCCGGCCGCGAAGAATTCACTCCTGACTCGCTGCATCACACGGCAATGATCGGCACGCCAGATGTAGTTGTTGACCGTTTGCGTCACTACGAAGAACTGGGAGTGAGCGAATACAGCTTCTGGAGCGATAACGCGATGAGCCATGAAGAAAAGAAGCGGTCCTTGAAGCTCTTTATCGATGAAGTCATTCCGAAGTTTGCACAGTAACTTTCTGATCAAAGAATTTGTGGTGGCCGGGTCTCTTACTTAGGGACCTGACCACCACAAATTGGTTTAAGGAAAGACAAATGCGTCTCGAGCTATTGACGAGGTGTGCTGGAACCGCCGATGAGCGTGCTTCGCGAGAAATAATAAGCGAGATGATCGTAAACTGAGCAAATGCCAGAGAAACGTGAAGAACTCCTTGCGCTCTACGACGCTCAGCTTCGCACCGATGCGGAAACGCCCAGTGCCCTGCACGTTCAACGTCTTGGGCCGCTAAGACTTGTCACTTTCGCTGAGGGTCGTGGGTTCATTACCTACCCGCACTTCTCCACCACCGCGCCGCAGTCCTTAGCCGAGCTAGCGGCCCCGGCGCTAGAGTACTTTCTTGCTCAACCCGAAATTTCCACTGTGGAGTTCAAGACCCGGGTCCATGATCACGCCCCGGGTCTGGCGCAGCGTCTGGAGGAATTAGGGTTCATACCTGAGCCGACGGAATCCATCATGATCGGTTTCATGCAATCGTTGATCAGTAATCAGGCTCCCCCACCAGGTCTTGTGGTGCGACAGGTTAAATCGCCCGCGCAGATCGAAACTATGTGCCGCATGGTCGCACGCGCCTTTGACGAGCCTTACGATCCTGCTATCACCAATGCTTTGGTCTCTCGTACGGCCAGGGACGACGGCATGGAATTATGGGTGGCTGAGGTCGAGGGGCAAATGGTGGGTGCCGGTCGTTTGGAGCCTGTGGTGGGTTCCGAATTTGCTGGCCTATGGGGTGGCGGAGTATTGCCAGAATACCGAGGCCGCGGAATCTATCGTGCGCTGACCGATGCCCGGGCGCGCAGTGCCATAGCCCACGGATTGAGCTACGTACACAGCGACTCCACCGAGTATTCGCGGCCAATCTTAGAAACCCAAGGGCTACTCAAAGTTTCTAGCACCACGCCATATGTTTGGAATCGTGCAAGCTCCTAACCTACCTGTGCGCTATTTGCGTTCCGGAGTGATCACAGCAAATTCAGCTCCTCCGCGATCGCTGAGCATAGCGATGCGTCCAAAAAGAGAATCATGAGGCTCGGTAATAACTTTGCCGCCCAAGCTCTGCGCGAGTTCAGTTATCTGATCCGCATCGCTAACAGCGAAGTACGTGCGCCAGCCCTCGGCAGATTCTTGGCCAGAAATGTCATAGAGTCCAGCGGCCGCATCGGCTCCCTGGCCCAGTGTGTAATAGCGAAAGTCAGCTGTCTCTGAAACTGGATTCAATTCCCAGCCCAAAGCTTCACGATAAAAACGACCGACCACTTCAAAGTGTTTGGTGTGCAACTCATTCCAGATCCGATGACCATGGGTTCTCCGCATCGGATAGTTGGCGGAATTAAAAGATTGCCAAAGCCCAACTCCAATACCTGCCGGGTCACCAATAAGGGCGATGGTTCCTTGACCTAGCACCACCACAGGTTTGAGATAGCGCTGACCACCATGCAACTTGGTGGCAAACACGGCCGCATGAATGTCAGCCACATTCAGGTAGGTCGTCCAAGCATCCGCAGCCACCTGATCCTGATCGTTGAGCACAAATCCAGTAACGAGCTGATTATCTAGGCTGGCCGGCAAATAACCGTCGATACGAGCTTGCGGATCATCATGAATTTCCCACCCGAAAAGTTGCGAGTAGAACTCGATAGCTCCGTCAAAGTCGCTAGTGAGTAAATCCACCCAGCAAGGTTCGGCCCTTGGACCTCTGTCTACCGGCATCGCTTCCCCATTTCGCGCTCACACCAGTTTGATGGGCTGAGTCTATGCCGGTTCAGCGAAGAATTCGCCAATATTACGAAACCTAGTGCCTTGATTTGGCACGCGGTTCCATTAGGCTTATTTGTGACATGGAGCACACTTCATATTTGTCGCGTCGAGGAGACTTTAATGAGCACATCAAACCTCACCATATCGGTGGCCGCGATCTTGGCCGAAGGTGCCACCCGCTACCCCGAGCTCAACGCCATCACTATGAATGGCATCAGCACCACGTACCGTGAACTCTGGGACGAAGCCAAAGCCTACGCCGGTGCGCTCAAGGATCAAGGCGTCAGCGAAGGTGATCGTGTGGCAGTGCTGATTCCTAACGTCACCGACTTCGCTCGCGTGTACTACGCCGTACTCGCCTTAGGCGCCACCGTTGTTCCTATCCACGCACTGCTAAAAGCCCGCGAAATTTCCTACGTCTTGGAGGATGCCGAAGCCAAGGTCTTGATCGCGGCAGCCGCACTGCTCGGTGAAGGTGCCAAGGGGGCACAAGACTCGGGCGTGACCTTGCTCAGCGTGATGGAACCTGAAGCAGGAAGCGTGACACGTCTGGAAGACTTGGCGGCCACGGCCACCGCAATTACCACTTATTTGCCGCGCAAGGCCGAGGATATCGCGACCATTCTTTACACCTCTGGAACCACCGGCAAACCAAAGGGCGCCCTGGGAACTCATTTGGCGCTGATAGAACAAACGAATTCCAACTTGCTGAATACTATGGATATTCGCCGTGGAGATAAGATTTTTGGCGGCTTGCCACTATTCCACACTTTCGGTCAGACCTGCGTGTTGAATACAGGGTTACGCATCGGCGCAGAAGTCATGCTTCTGCCTAAATTCACCGCGGATGCGGCGCTAGATTTGGTCTTGGATGCGGATATCGATGTGTTCTTCGGCGTACCCACCATGTACGTCGCACTGGTTGAGGCAGGTGCGAACCGTGAAGGGAAGCCTAGCAATCTGCGCTACGCGATTTCTGGCGGGGCCTCCCTACCGCTGTCGGTGCTCTCCGCATTTGAGCAGCGCTTTGGTGCACGAATCTACGAGGGCTACGGACTAACCGAAACCTCACCGGTGGCGTGCTTTAACCATGTGGGCCGCGATCCACGCCCGGGAACTGTTGGAACTCCAGTCTGGGGTGTTGATGTGGAGATCGCAGATCCTGCCTACCCCAATGAAATTCGATTACTGCCTCGCGGGGAGCTCGGCGAATTGGTAGTCCGTGGCCACAACCTCTTCTCCGGATATCTCAACCGGCCTGATGCGACGGCGGAAGCAGTGGTTGATGGATGGTTCCGCACCGGGGATTTGGGCACAAAAGATGAAGAGGACTACCTTCGCATTCTAGATCGCACCAAAGACATGATCCTGCGCAATGGATATAACGTCTACCCGCGCGAAGTTGAAGAGGTGCTCACCAGCCATCCAGAAATTTCCAATGCGGCCGTGTACGGGGTACCTCATGAAAAGCATGGCCAGGAAGTAGTGGCCTCGGTGACCCTGGTTCAGGGCTCGACTCTGAGCGTGCAAGAGTTGATCCGCTGGGCCAGCGAAGAAATGGCCGCCTACAAGTACCCGCGCTTCATCGAGATCGTCAAAGAATTCCCACTGGGTCCCTCGGGCAAGATTCTCAAACGTGAACTGGTTGCCCAGTTCAGTCAGGAATAAGTCGAGGATTTCCGTGCCACACTAGGTAAGTGGACGCACAGATTATTTATACGATCATTGCCGGATTGCTTCTGGTAGTTTCGGCACTTGGCACAATCTTCCCGGTGCTACCAGGGTCCCTGCTGACCATCGGCACGCTCCTGGCCTGGGGCTGGCTGTTGGGTTCTGCTGCCTCGTGGTGGGCTGCCGGTCTGGGCATGGCGATTGCGGTACTGGGCTGGTCAGCCTCAGCTGTACTCACCGGGCGAAAGCTCAAAGAGCATCAAGTCCCCAAAGGCTCGATTCTCTTTGCGGTCATCGGTGCGATTGCCGGTGCCTTCATCATCCCGGTGATCGGACTATTTGTCGGATTTGCGGTAGG
>Ga0308157_10000678_pt1 | contig 96906 bp, 86 predicted proteins | sample PhyBR1_FD_201035 | JGI IMG/M metagenome (GOLD analysis project Ga0308157, IMG submission 201035) | Phyllosphere microbial communities from UC Gill Tract Community Farm, Albany, California, United States - DLSLB.R1 | ecosystem: Host-associated > Plants > Phyllosphere > Unclassified | place: USA...
AATTATAAGCATAAATATCAGTGTTGGTGGATTTGGAATATTCTTTTCCGCTCAAGGCTTTCGTCACGTACAACAACTCTGAAGAATCCGGGCTCCAGACAAAATCTTCACCACCACCGAAAGGGCGTTGCGGCGAATCGAACGTTTTACCTTCCAGCAAATCTTTGGCAGTGTCTACTTTTTCCGCCGTATTTACCACAAAAACGTGGTTGTATTTTCCTTCGCTAAAATAATCCCAGTGGCGGTGGTTCAGGTCGGTATAAATTTGTGCGGTGGTTTTCGGCACATCGTCGTATTTGTCTTTACCCAAAACTTTTTCCACTAAAACTTCTTTGCTAAAGGCGATTTTTTTGCCGTCCGGAGAAATTACAATATTGTCAACTTTCCCAATGGTGTAAAATTCAGTCCAGGTTTTGCCGGCATCTTTAGACAGATAAATTTTTTCGTCTTCCTGGGCATAAATTCCGTTCTTATCCCATTGGATGAGCGATTTTTTTCCTAAGTCAAGATTGGTCGCCTGCGCATTTTTGATGTTGAAAAAATAATTTTTCTTGTTTGTTTTTTCAGTTTTCAGGTCGGTTTTTCCCACGCTGTAAATCAACGACGACTGATCCGGTGAAACAGCGCTGACACCAAGTTTATTCAGCGTCCAAAGCGTTTCCGGCGTCATCACATTTTGTGCATTCATAAGAAAAGGCGCAGCAATGGCGAGTAAAGTATGTTTAAATTTCATAAATAAAATGATTTTATTCTGTTCATAAGGAGACTGACAAAGATAAAAAATTAGCCTCTTTTTGCCGATATTTTTCGTATTTCATCGATGAAAAGCTCCGGGTTTTCGGGCGACAGCATATAAATTTTGCCGCTATGCAAGGTAATTTTTATCTTTTTGTAAATATTGGTGACGTACCAAACATCACGGCCGTTAAAATATCCAAAATACCCGAACAATCCGCCGACACCAAAGGTTCGGAAATTAAAACCGACTTTTTCCAGTCTTTCGACGCTTTTGATTTCATTTAAATGAATGACGACCGTGCCGTATAAATTCTGAATTAAAATTTGCTCCGCAGATAGTGCAATTCTTTTCGGTACAAAGGCGTAAGAAATAAAGATTACCGCGATGAACAGTAGGCTTAAAAATATGGAAACCGCGAGTTTTTGCGGCTCGAAAAAGAAGGAGCAGATTGCCAGAACCGGCAAAAAAAAGAGTAAAGTAACGGTCAAAAACCTCGTGCGACCGTCCATTTTTGCGGTCTTGAATTCCTGCATTTTTTAATTTTTAAAAATGTTATCGTCCGGCGTGAAATCCATAAAGATTCCGCCATCAATTTTAACCGAAGAAACTTTCTGCTTCACCGGAATGGTGGTTTGAAAAGTAGAACCGTTTTTCCAGACCTCAGGTGTGAAATGTTTTTTGAAAGTTGTTCCATCTTCGTAAGTAATTTCAACATCAAAAGGAATCGCAAAACCGCCCACGTTTTTTACGGAAAATTTAGCCTTTTTGCCCGATATTTTTGCTGACGTGATTTTCAAATCGATATAATGATTGCTGAAAAACCAGTTCTGCCAAAACCAGTTTAGGTTTTGCGCGCTTCCCGCATTAAAACTGTTGAAAAAATCCCACGGCGTCGGGTGTTTGCCTTTCCATAAATTCATATAATAATGCAGCGTATTTTTGAACGATTTTTCGCCTAACATATCTTTCAAAGCCAAGTAAGCCAAAGCGGGCTTGATGTACGCATTGCTGCCGTAACCCATCCCGGAAAGCTGGCTGCTCATCGAAATAATCGGCTGGTCCTCTTCGGCCGAAGTGTCGTTGGTATATCTTTTCACGCGGAAATCGGTGAACATTGCATCATTAAATTCTTTTCCGTTTTCAGCTTCGCCTATGAGATATTCGAAAGCGGTCGCCCAGCCTTCATCCATAAAAGCGTAGCGCGTTTCGTTGGTGCCCATCAAAAAAGGGAAATACATGTGCGCAATTTCATGATCCACCGTTTGGCGGGAATCTGCGAAATTGTCCGGAATCGCGGTGTCATTCACCATCATCGGATATTCCATGTCCGCAAAACCCTGAAACGCTGTCATGCTCGGGAACGGATATTCGAATCCCGGCCATTGCGTGGAAAAATATTTAATACTGTAATCTTCCCATTCCACATATTTTTCAAAATCCGGAGTTCCAGCTTTGTAGGCCGCTTGCGTGCTGACGCGTTTTGAATCCAAAAGCACACTCGAAGCATCCCAAATATAGCGGGAACTAAGCCCGAATGTAAAATCGCTTATGTTTTCAGCAGCAAATTTCCAGGTGTTCAAAGCGTTTTGCGCCGTAACTTTATGATTTTGGACTTCTTCTTCAGTCGCGACATGAATGATTTGGTTTGAAGTCAACGATTTTCGAAATTTTTCTAAAATTGCCGGCTGTAAAACTTCTTCAGGATTTTGGAAAATTCCCGTCGCATACACGACGAAATTTTTCGGTGCGGTAATGGAAACCTTGTAATTATTAAAATCATTATAAAATTCCTGACGGCCGTTGTGCGGCAATCGGTCCCAGCCGTTGTAGTCATCGTAGACAGAAATTCTCGGGTACGCGTAGGCGCAGAAAAAAGTGTTTTCATCAATGATTCCTTCCCTGCCGCTTTCCTGTGACAAAGGAAATTCCCACTCCATTTTCACTTCGTTGATTGATTTAGCCTGAAGGGGTTGATTTAATTTTAATTCAAAAACAGTGTCCCAGTTCTCAGAATTCACCTCGTATTTTTCACCATTTACGGAAAGCGATTTTAGCTTTAAACCTTCACTCAAAAATTCCGGTGAAACTTTCGAAGCGCGTGGCGACGTCGGTTTGTGAACGTTATTGACAAAACGTAGTACCAATGTTTTTAAAGCATCCGGCGAATTGTTTTGGTATTGAATGGTTTCTTTTCCGTAAATAATCTTCTTCTCCGTATCGACGCGAAAATCAATGGCATAATTTCCCGTGTTTTGCCAGTAATTTTTTCCGGGTTTTCCGTCCGGCGAACGCGTTTCATTTTTGTAGGCTGCGGCTATATTTCGCGGAAAATAAAGTTCCTGTGCAAAAACGAAATTGCTGAAAAGCAAAAAAAGGCCAATAAAAGCGGTAATTTTTAATGTTTTACCGCAGGAAAAAAATTTCATAAAAACAGATTTTAAAAGATGAAAAATTCATAAAAAATTTAATCACCCGAAGTAAAAATTCCGCTTATCAAAGAAGTGATAAGTGAAAGCGCGATACTGAAAATAAAGGCCCAGCCAAATCCATCAATGCTCATTCCGGGAACGAATTTCGCTGCCAGCAAAACCACCAAGGCATTAATAACCAAAGAAAAAAGTCCGAGCGTAAGAATGGTTAAAGGTAAACCCAGAATTTTTAAAATAGGTGTTACGATAAGATTTAAAACACCTAAAATAAGGGCAAAAACCAAAGCGGTAGAAAATCCGTCGATGTGAACGCCGGTTAAAATTTTTGTGAGAAAAAATGCTACAACCGCTGTTACGAGTAACCTGATAATTAAGTTCATGATTCTGTATTTTTTATAAAAATATAAAATATTTACGAGTAATCCCGCGGGAAGCCGCTTTTTTCTTTAGTTCAGGGCTTTTCCTTTGCGACATTGAAAATTTTGTTATCTTCATCCGAAAATTATTTTCTATGAAAAATTACGCGAAATTATTCCTGGTATCCACGGTTTTTGCCGTCGGGCTAAATGCGCAGACCAAAGACCAAATGGTGCAGTCGATCATGGACGAAACCTACAAAAATTCACAGCTTGAAACATTAGCTTATGAACTTTTAGATGGCATCGGACCGAGATTGGTGGGCAGCCCGAAAATGCAGCAGGCACATGACTGGGCGGTGAAACGTTTTGAAAACTGGGGTATTGAGGCGAAAAATGAGCAATGGGGCGAATGGAAATCCTGGGAAAGAGGAACTTCTTCCGTGGAAATGGTTTTGCCGTACGTAAAATCGATTGAGGGAATGCAGCTTGCATTCAGCCCCGCGACTTCTGCAAAAGGCGTGACCGCCGATGTAATTATGCTTCCAACCTTTAAAAATAAAAGTGAATTCGATCAATGGTTGCCAAAAGTGAAAGGAAAACTGGTGATGGTTTCTCAATACCAACCGACCGGCAGACCGGACGAAAACTGGAAAGAATTTGCCACGCCTGAATCCTATGAAAAAATGAAAAAAGATGCGCAGGAAGCGGCAGAAGAATGGCGAAAATCCATCGCGGCGACCGGTGAAACTTCACGAACTTTAAATGCAAAACTTGAACAGGCCGGCGCGGCAGGAATTCTTTCTTCCTATTGGTCACGCGGATTTGGTGTGAATAAAATTTTTAATGCCGGCACGAAAAAAATTCCGGTTTTTGATATTTCGCTGGAAGCTTATGGCCAGCTTTACCGAATGATTCGGCATTCAACTACACCTAGATTGAAACTGGTCGCTCAGTCCAAAGACAAAGGCTCCGCTCCTACTTTCAACACCATTGCGGAAATTAAGGGCTCGGAAAAACCGAACGAATACGTCATCCTTTCCGCGCATTTGGATTCCTGGGACGGTGGCACCGGTGCTACAGATAACGGAACCGGCACCATCACCATGATGGAAGTGGCCAGAATTTTGAAAAAATATTACCCGAATCCGAAGCGCACGATTATTGTCGGACTTTGGGGCAGTGAAGAACAAGGGTTGAACGGCTCCCGTGGCTACGTTTCTGCTCACAAAAACGAGATGCCCAATGTACAGGCGGTTTTCAATCAGGATAACGGAACGGGAAGAATTGCGAATATCAGCGGTCAAGGCTTTCTGCATTCCTACGATTACTTAGGCAGATGGCTCAGCGCCGTACCGCGCGAATTGACCAAAGACATCAAAACTACTTTCCCGGGCTTTCCTGGCGGCGGCGGTTCTGATCACGCATCTTTCGTAGCAGCGGGCGCTCCTGCATTTATGCTCGGTTCCTTAAGCTGGGATTACGGCACTTACACTTGGCACACAAACCGCGACACCTACGACAAAATTGTTTTTGATGAGTTGAAAAGCAACGTGGCGACCATCGCAATATTGACTTACATGGCAAGCGAAGATCCAGAAAAAGCATCCGCTGAAAAAATAAAATTACCGCTGGACCGTAACGGTGAACCGATGCAGTGGCCGGAAGTAAAAGAACCAACACGCAAAGGCGGCTTCGATTAAATTCTACCGCTTAGAACGGCATTTTTTCTTAAATCCGGCACAATCGCAAGATTGGCCGGATTTTTATTTTCATTAAAGTAAAACAGATTTTATTTAAATCGGAAAAATATGCTCCAAAAGCAGGTAATTTTTCAATAATTTAGGAAAATTATAAATATGGTTAATTTTTTGATGTGCTTAAAAAATGCAGACTCAAAACTATAAAAACCATCGAAAATTTTATCCGCCGCACCATTTTATTTTCTTACCGATGCTGGCTTTTCTGCTGATTTTCGGGGTCCGGAAATATTTTACAGATGAAAATAATGAACTTATTTGGGCGTTATTTTCAGTAATTATCTTCCTGTTTATTTATTTGACTTTGATGCTGCGCCAGCATTACGCGCTCGGAAACCAAGACCGAATTATCAGATTGGAATTCAGGCAGCGTTATTTTGAAATTTTCGGTAAACGTTCTGATGAAGTGGAAAACAAACTTGCTTTCGGGCAGATTGCTGCTTTGCGTTTTGCATTCGATGATGAATTCAAAATACTTTTAGAAAAAGCCCTTTCGGAAAATATAAGCGGTAATGAACTGAAAAAATCGATAACAAAATGGCGCCCGGATCACCACCGAGTTTAATTTGGAACATTTATAACATTAAAAAAAACAATTATGAAAAAGTTTACTTTCCTTACGTTAGCAATTTTCGCACTACTTTCATTCACCGGCTGTGACGCCATCGGCACGATTTTTAAAGCCGGAATGTGGTGGGCATTTTTCTTAATCGGTGCTGTTATCGCCGTGATTATCTGGTTGTTTACGCGCGGTAAAAATTAATCCATGAACGCAGATATTCCCAGCGTAGATCTTATCGCGAAAATCAGCCCGGCGAAAATCATTAAAATCATGAAGGACCCGGTAAAATCTGCAAAAGCGGTTAAGCTGGTGTACACTAACGATGGCGAAACCCTGGGAATTTCCCGGCGCAAAAGAGGCAAAAATTTCACTTATTTTCTCGGTGATGAAAAAGTAAAAGATAAGGAGGAACTGGAGCGAATTAAAAAACTCGCCATTCCGCCTGCGTGGGAAGATGTCTGGATTTGCGCCCTTGAAAACGGGCATTTACAGGCAACCGGAATTGATGCAAAGCGCCGAAAGCAATACCGCTATCACCCGGTTTGGAATGCACTGCGAAATCACACGAAATTTTACCGTATGCTGCAGTTTGGTGAAACTTTACCAACTATCCGGCTTCAGCTTGAAAAAGACTTATCACGTAGAAACCTCGATAAAAGAAAGGTTTTGGCACTCGTGGTCAGTTTGATGGAACGCACCAACATCCGCATCGGAAATAATATTTATGAAAAACTGTACGGGTCATTTGGCCTTACCACGCTGAAAGATAAACACGTAAATATTACCGGGCAAAAGATAAAATTTTCCTTTAAAGGCAAAAAAGGTATTTATCACGATATTGATCTTAAAAACCGAAAACTGGCAAAAGCGGTGAAAAACTGCCGCGACATTCCAGGAAAAGAACTTTTTCAATATTACGATGAAGATGGAAAACGTCACGCTATAGAAAGCGGTATGGTGAATGAATATATCAAAGAAATTAGCGGCGAAGATTTTACCGCGAAAGATTTCCGGACGTGGTCGGGTACGGTGAATGCGCTGATTGCTTTTAAAGAAATTGAAACGTCAGCCGATCCGGAGGAAAAAACCACTCAAAAATCCAAAATTAAAAAAGCGATTGAGCTGGTTGCCTGCGAACTGGGAAATACGAGCACGGTTTGCCGGAAATATTATATTCATCCGCTGATCATCAACCTTTACGAAAGCAACTCCATTAAAAAATATCTGGAAGAACTCGACGACATTGAGGTCGATGACGGAAAATCCGGCTTGACGAAAGAAGAAAAAATTGTGATGAAAATTCTCACGACTGAAAAACTTAGCGTTTAACTTCATTTCAGAATTTTCCAAAAAAATGCCGGTTTGTGCCGGTATTTTTTTTTCTAAATCTAAATTTATCTGCGAAAATCCACTTAATCCGCGCTAACAAAATCGAAAAATTTGCTTTTTTATGGCCGAATTTTTTCAGATCTGAATTTCATCGGCGAAATCTGCGAGATCAGCGCGAACTAAAACTGAAAAATTTGCCGTTTTGTGCCGGTATTTTTTTCAGAATTTAAATTCCATCAGCGAAGACGCGCGAAATCAGAGCGAACTAAAATCGAAAAATTTGCTGTTTTATGCGACGACTTTTTTTAGCACTAATTTCATCAGCAAAATCCGCGAAATCTGCGCGAACTAAAAACGGGAAAATTTGCTCTTTTAGCCCGGAATTTTTTTTATTCGAAATCTTTTAATTCAATCCACGTTGGCACATGGTCGCTGGATTTTTCCCAACCGCGAACTTCCTTATCCACTCCCCCTTTTTTCAAATACGGAAGCACGGCTGGCGACAGCAGAAAATGATCGATGCGCATTCCGGCATCGCGTTCATACGCTTTTCGGAAATAGTCGTAAAAGGTGTAGATGGTCTGATCTGGAAATAAATGTCTAATGGCGTCGGTCCATCCTTGGTTTAAAATTTCCTGATAAGCTTTTCGAACTTCAGGAAAAAACAGCGCGTCTTTGATATATTTTTCCGGTTTGTAAACGTCTTTTTCTGTCGGTATGACATTGAAATCGCCGCAAATAATTACAGGTTTTCCGGAGCTGATGAGCAATTCAGCCTGTGCGTCAAAATGCTGAAACCACTTCATTTTATAATCGAATTTATCGCCGGGCGCGGGATTTCCATTTGGCAAATAAATGCAAACCAAGGTCAGTTTTTCCAGCTGAACTTCCAGATAACGGCTCGCGGTATCGTCTTCATTTCCGGGAAGCGCCGTTTTTAAAATTTTTGGTTTTTCATTTTTGGTGAGAATTGCAACGCCGTTCCAGCTTTTCTGCCCGAGCCAAATGGCGTGATATCCGGCTTCTAAAAGCTCATTTTCCGGAAACTTTTCCTGCGGCGCTTTCAGTTCCTGCAAGCAAACCGCATCGGGTTTTTCCTGTGCCAGCCATTTTAAAAGTACGGGCAATCTGCCATTAATTCCGTTGACATTATAGGTTGCAATTTTCATATTTTGGTGCTTTTCTCAAATTTAAGAAAAGTAATCGAAATGAAAATTAGATTTCGTGGCGAATAAAAACCAAAAAAATGCCCTTAAAAGGGCAAATTTTTCAATTTTTCTAAGGATACGGAGCGATCTGAACTTCCAATCCATCGATCTCATCGGTGATGTGAATCTGACAACCCAGCCTGCTGTTTTGCTCAACGTGAAAAGCTTCGCTGAGCATTGCATCTTCTTCGTCGCCCATTTGCTGCAGCTTTTCTTCGCCTTCCAAAACATAAACCTGACAAGATGCGCACATCGCCATTCCGCCGCACACGCCGATCGTTCCCTCTTCAGCAAGTTCGTAGGAGCGAATGACTTCCATTAAGTTCATGGACATGTCTGTTGGTGCCACCACTTCGTGCATATCGCCATTGCGGTCGGTAATTTTTAGCGTAATATCTTGCATTGGAAATGTTTAATAATTTAAAAAGGAAAAAAATGGTGAATTAGTCGATTTTTTTTACGACCGCTTTTTCAGCTTCTTTACGGCTGCCATCAAAACCATCAACTCCGCTGACCGTGGTATATTTCAACACATATTTTTTGCCCGGATTCAGCATATTATAAACGCTCTGACACATTAAAGTTGCCTCGTGGAAACCGCATAAAATCAGCTTCAGTTTTCCCGGATAGGTATTGACGTCGCCGATAGCATAAACACCCGCAATATTGGTTTGATAGTCCAAAGCATTATTCACGACAATCGCATTTTTTTCAATTTCCAAGCCCCAGTTTGCGATGTCGCCCAATTTTGGGGTAAGGCCGAAAAGCGGAATGAAATAATCCGTTTCAATGTCGAAAATTTCACCGTCTTTTTCTACGGTGATTGCGTTTAATTTTCCATCACCTTTCAAGCCGCGCACTTCTGCGGGCGTCACCATGTGGATTTTTCCCTGATCCTTCAGCGCCTGAACTTTTTCTACGGAATCCAACGCGCCACGGAATTCATTTCGGCGGTGAATTAAGGTAACTTCACTTGCAATGTCGGTTAAAAATATGCTCCAGTCCAAAGCAGAATCACCGCCACCGGCGATTACGACCTTCTTATTTCGGAAATGTTCAGGTTCTTTAATGAAATATTCGACCCCATTTTCCTCATAATCTGCCAAGTTGTCCAGTACCGGCTTTCTTGGTTCAAATGTACCAAGCCCACCTGCAATTGCAACGGCTTTGGCGTGATGCACAGTGCCTTTGTTGGTAATGACTTCAAAAGTGCCATCTTCCAATTTCTTTAGCGTTTGCGCGGTTTCACCTAAAGTAAAACCTGGCTGAAACTGCTTTATTTGCTCCATCAGATTATCAACCAACGCACCGGCGTTGATGGAGGGAAAACCGGGAATATCAAAAATGGGTTTTTTCGGATAAAGTTCTGTTAACTGCCCACCTGGCTGTGGTAGAGCGTCGATGATATGACATTTTAATTTTAGTAAACCGGCTTCGAAAACTGCAAAAAGTCCTGTGGGACCAGCTCCTATAATCAATATATCAGTTGTAATCATTAAAATATTTTTTTTAGAGAATAATTGTGCAAATTTACGAAAAATTAAAAGATTTTTAAACGCCCGCTGCTGAATAATTGAAAGAAGTACGCTGCCAAAAGGGCTTTTCTGTAGTATGGCAAATATTTTGCAAAAGCATGACCATGAAAAAGATTTTTTTGCTGTCCGCACTTCTGTTTCTTACTCAGATTTTCGGACAAAAACTCAATAATATTCAGTCGGGAGAGGTGCTAAAATACCGAATTCACTACGGACCGCTGAATGCCGGAACTGCAACTTTAACCACTTTAAAAACCACTTATTTGGGGGAACCCCATTTCTACGTGAAAGGCTACGGCAGAACAACCGGCGCGGTGCGCGCTTTCTTTAAAGTTGAAGATAACTACGAAAGTTTTATCAACTACAATACAGGTTTACCCAGCTTTTATGTGCGAAATGTAAAGGAAGGCAACTACACGCAGCATTACGAAACGGTTTTTAACCATAAAAATCAAACGGTATTGCTTACCGATAAAGAAAAAAATAAGACCACGGTAGAAAAATCGGTGAAGGGCATTCAGGATATGCTTTCAGCTTTTTATTATTTAAGAAGTTTGGATCAGGATGAACTGAAAGTTGGTACCATCAAAAAGATGAATATCTGGATTGATGACGAAATGTTTCCATTTCAGCTAAAGGTCGTGGGAACGGAAAATATCAAAACAAAATTCGGTTACATCAACAGCTTGAAAATTGTTCCGCAGGTAATGAGTGGACGGGTATTCAAAGATAAGGAAGGCGTAACTTTGTATGTCAGTAACGACCGTAACCACGTGCCACTTTCTATAAAAGCTGAACTTGTGGTAGGTTCTTTGGTGGCAGCTATCGACTCTTTTCACAAAGTAAAATACCCGCTGAATTTCACAAAGTAAAGGAAAGAAAATTTTATAAATATTAAAAAAAACGGCATTAAAGCCGTTTTTTTTATGAAAAATTTAAACAGCGATGTAACAAAATCGCAACGTTGCCTGTCTTATTGCTAAAACAGACTATGAAATTCATCTGCCTTACTCTTTTATTCCTGTCTTTCACAGGTTTACAGGCGCAAACAACAACGAACGACAGTATTACTCGTAAAAAAATTCAAATTACCAGAATTGATCAGCCCATTAAAATCGACGGACATCTTGATGAAGAAGTTTGGAAAAATGCCGCTGTAGCACGGAATTTTGTTGAATTTCAACCAAAAAACGGAAATCCGGAAGCACATGAATTCCGTACGGAAGTTCGTGTTTTGTACGACGATACTGGTATTTATTTCGGTGCTAAAATGTACGATCCGGAACCAAGTAAAATAGCAAAAGAACTGGTAGAACGCGATAATGTGGGAAATGATGACTTTTTCGACGTGGTTATTAATGGCTACAACGACCACCAGCAAAGTCTGGAGTTCATCATCATGCCCAGCGGCGTGCAGTTTGATGCCAAGATGACCAACGATTACGGCGAAGATTCCAACTGGAGCGCCGTGTGGTACAGCGCCACAAATATTGATGATGAAGGCTGGACCGCAGAACTGAAAATTCCCTACTCCGAACTGCGTTTTCCAAAAAAAGACATTCAGGAATGGGGGCTGAACTTCGTTCGCCTCGTAAACCGTACGAGAGTAAAATCAACCTGGAATTTTATCGATAATAAAAAAGGTTCGTTTTTGCTTTACGACGGCGTTTTACAGGGAATTGAAAACATTCAGCCGCCAGTGCGTTTGTCCTTTCTGCCCTATTTTTCGACTTATTTAAATAATTTCGACGGCAAAACTTCCACTATTGTGAACGGCGGAATGGATGTAAAATACGGTATTAATGACGCCTTCACTTTAGACACTACTTTAATTCCGGATTTTGGCCAAACTGCTTTTGATGATAATATTTTGAATTTAGGTCCTTTTGAGCAGCAATTTTCCGAAAAACGCTCTTTTTTCACGGAAGGAACCGAGCTTTTCAGCAAAGGAAATCTATTCTACTCGCGTCGTGTAGGCGATTATCCGTCGAGATATCCGGATTTGACTGAAGATGAAACTTTAGTTGAAAACCTTCAAAAAGTGAAGTTGCTGAACGCTACAAAAATCTCCGGCCGCACCAACAAAGGTTTGGGAATTGGCTTTTTTAATGCAATCACCAAGAAAACCGAAGTTGAAATTAAAAATAATGTAACGGGCGAAATCCGCACAGAAACCGTAGAACCATTGGCAAATTATAATGTATTTGTCTTCGACCAGCGTTTTAACAGCAATTCCTCGGTTTCCCTCATCAACACCAATGTGACGCGCGCCGGAGATTTCCGTGATGCGAATGCTACCGCTTTTTTGGTTGATTTAACCGACAAAAAAAATAAATACAACTTTTCCGGTGCACTGCGCGGCAGTTATGTAAGAGACGGCAGCAGCGATTTCGGGACAAACATTAATGCGGGCGTCGCAAAAATCTATGGAAAAAGCACTTATCAAGCAGGTTTTCAGGCGGTTTCAAAAGAATACAATATCGATGATTTGGGTTACACCGGCCAGACTAATTACGTCCGCTATAACGGAAATTACGGTTATCGCCTTTTGCAGCCATCTAAAAATTTCAACAATATCAATCTCAACATTAATCTTAATTATGCGCGACGTCTTGAAACCGATTTATTTAAATCTTTTGAAGTCCACAGCAGCATCGGTTTTCAGGACAAGAAATTCCGCAATTTCGGCGGTGGTTTGTTGTTCACACCAAATGGTGAAAACGATTTGTATGAGCCGCGTGTTTTCGGAAAATACCTGTACGTTCCGGCTTTTATTAATCCGTGGATTTGGTTTAACTCCGACAGCCGCAAGAAATTTACCTACAACTTCAGCGTTGATTATTACGCGTACGACCAAACCGGCAGATATCGCCTGAACAATGACCTTGGAATAAATTACCGGTTAAATGACCATTTTTCTTTGAATTACAATGCCAATGTGCAGCTGAGCAATCAGGAACAGGGTTTTGCCGGTGAAAATCTCGGAACAATTTATATCGGAAACCGAAACCGAAATACTGTAATTAACGGTTTGTCTTCCAAATATACCATCAATAATAAAATGGCGCTGACGTTCAGTTTAAGGCATTATTATACCGAAGTGAACTACACAAAATTCGGGACTTTGGAAGAAAATGGCCGCGTAACACCGGTTGAAAATTATTCCCGAAACAACCAAACTTACAATTCCTGGAATGTGGATATGCGCTATTCATGGTGGTTTGCGCCGGGAAGCCAGCTTACTTTGCTGTACCAAAACGCGGCGCAAAATTATCTGGATTATTCCAGAATTAATTTCCGCAAAAACTTCGACAATTTATTTAATGAACCGATGAATAACACGCTCAGCTTAAAAGTTTCTTATTACATCGATTATAACCAGGCAAAAAACTGGTTCAAAAAGAAAAGCTAAATTCTCTTCATTCCTATTAACGAAAAAGCTTCCGAGAAAATCGGAAGCTTTTTTTATTTTGAGAAAATATGCCGTTAAAAGGGCAAATTTTTCGGTTTTACAAACTTTTAAACTGTTCCAGCATGCGGATGTCATTTTCGAAAAACATGCGGATGTCGCTCATTTGATAAAGCAACATTACTATTCTTTCAATTCCCATTCCGAAAGCGTAGCCTGAAAATTTATCCGGATCGATATTTACATTAGTTAAAACCGCAGGGTCCACCATTCCACAGCCCATTATTTCCAGCCAGCCGGTTCCTTTTGTAATTCGGTAATCGCTTTCGGAATTTAAACCCCAATACACATCAACTTCCGCGGAAGGCTCTGTGAACGGAAAATAAGACGGTCTCAATCTGATTTTTGATTTACCGAAAAGTTCAGTGGTGAAATATTGAATGGTTTGTTTTAAATCTGCAAAACTTACATTTTGGTCGATATAAAGTCCTTCAATCTGATGGAAAATACAGTGTGACCTGCTGGAAATCGCTTCGTTTCGGAAAACGCGTCCCGGCGAAAGAATCCGCATCGGTGGCTCATTATTTTCCATGTAGCGAATCTGCACCGATGAAGTGTGCGTTCTCAGCAAAATATCAGGATTGGTTTCAATGAAAAAAGTGTCCTGCATGTCGCGCGCCGGGTGATATTCCGGCAAATTCAGCGCGGTAAAATTATGCCAGTCGTCTTCAATTTCCGGCCCGTCGGCCACAGCAAAACCTACCGAACGGAAAATTTCAATGATTTTGTTTTTTACAATATTGATGGGGTGCCGCGCACCTAATTCCGATGGATAACCCGGTTTTGTAAGGTCATCTTTTTCCAGAATAATGTTTGATGAGGTCGTATTTTTCAGCTCTACGAGTTTGGTTTCAACCGCCTGTTTCAGCGTGTTGATTTTCTGACCAAATTCTTTTTTCTGCTCGTTGGGAACGTCTTTAAACTTAGAAAAAATATCATTTAAAATGCCTTTTTTCCCGCTGAATTTAATCCGAAACTGTTCAATTTCATCTTTGTTCGCCGACTGGAAATTGCCAACTTCAAGCAACAGCTCATCAATTTTTTCTAACATCTTTTTGAATATAAGTGAGTGCAAAAATACGGTTTTTAGATGGAAAAAACTCGCCGCTTTTTGGTCAAATTTTTTGGTTTTTCTAAATTTCTTCCGCCACAAATTCCAGGAATTGGTCTAATGCTTTTCGGCGGTGGCTGATGGTATTTTTCTCTTCGGCGCTCATGTCCGCAAAAGTAATGTCGTAATTGTCCGGCTGAAATATGGGATCATATCCAAAACCTTTCGAGCCGCTGAGTTCTCTGCGAATCTGGCCGTAAATTCTTCCTTCAAAATAATTCACCCCTTCTTCGTCCATTAAGCACATCACCGTGACAAAATAGGCTTTTCGGTTTTCCTCGTGCTCCATTTCTCCGAGGACTTTCGCCATATTTTTAGCAAAATCATGTTTGCCGGCATAGCGCGCGGAAAATATTCCCGGACGGCCGTCCAACGCTTCTATCACCAAACCGGAATCGTCGCCAAGACTGGCTTTTCCCGTAGTTTTAAAACAATATTCCGCTTTAATGCGTGCATTTTCATGGAAGGTGAGTCCGTCTTCAACGATTTCGTCGTGAATATTGTAATCGGTGAGCGAGGTGACGATAAAATTTGCACCTAAAATCTGCTGAATTTCTTCTTTTTTATGTTGGTTGTGCGTGGCGACAAGAATTTCTTTCTTCATGAATTCAATTTAATTAATTACTATTGGTCTTGATAATGTACGCGGTACTTTCGGGTAAATAAAATATAAAATGTGGTAAACAAAAGGATTCCGGCACCAAGAGTGATCCATTCTGAAATTTTCGCCGCTTCGGCAAAACTTTCACTTTTGGTATAAAAAATTAAAAGGCTGGAACACAAATTATTAAAAGCGTGCAGTAAAATTGGCAAAAGCAGCGATTTTGTTTTGTAATAAACGAAACCTAAAACGCCTCCGAGCAGCACGGCGCCGACAAACTGCCACGGATTTCCGTGTACCAAACCGAAAGTTACCGAAGAAATCAAAATGGCATAAAACGGCCGCATGCCTTTGTTCAGCAAACCTTTCATAATAATTCCGCGGAAAATAATTTCCTCAAAAAGCGGCGCCATAAAAACCGCAAGCACAATCAGCGTTGCGGGATTTGAAGTCATCTGCTCCATCAACCTGGAGAAATATTCATAAAATTTGCCGAAAAAAGGCCCGGAAATTGGGATTTGTGCCGTGATAAACTCTGCGATAAACATCATTCCCAACATCATCGGGAAAATCAAAACATAGGTCATGAAGTTCGTGGACGCAAAATTGAAATTGAGTTTTTTGCCTGTTCTACGGCGGCAGATAAAATAATCAAAGGCAAAAATAGCACCCGAAAACATGGCGGCATTTGAAAGCAAAAGAAAAAGATCGTTATACTGCCAGTTGGTATTAAGGCCAAAAATACTGGCGACATTCAGAAAAGAAATGATGGTAATACCCGCAACTGCGCCCAAAACCAGCGCCACTGCGCCTTCAAAATCAAAATGATATTTCGGAATTTTTTGGCTCATCAAAAATAATTTTGGCAAAGATAATTGTATTAAATTCAGAAGAAAACAATCTGCCTTTAAAATTGAAAATTTGCCGCGTTTTGCCCGGTATTTCTCATTTTCATTTTCCATAAAAAAAACCGATTTTTGCAGTCTCAAATATATTTATGTCAGATTTACTAAAAGAAATAGGAAAACGAAAAACCTTTGGAATTATCGCGCACCCCGATGCCGGTAAAACCACGCTTACCGAGAAGCTTTTGCTTTTTGGAGGTGCAATTCAGGAAGCGGGCGCGGTAAAATCGAACAAAATTAAAAAAGGTGCCACTTCCGACTTCATGGAAATTGAAAGACAAAGAGGTATTTCCGTGGCGACTTCTGTACTTGCATTTGAATATAAAGGACATAAAATCAATATTTTAGATACGCCGGGTCACAAAGATTTCGCGGAAGATACCTACAGAACTTTAACCGCCGTAGATTCTGTAATTGTGGTGGTAGACGTGGCGAAAGGTGTAGAGGAACAGACTGAAAAGCTTGTTCAGGTCTGCAGAATGCGCAATATTCCGATGATTGTTTTCATCAATAAATTAGACCGCGAAGGAAAAGATGCTTTCGATTTGCTGGATGAAGTGGAACAAAAACTTGGCTTGTCTGTTGTGCCGCTTTCGCTGCCTATCGGTATGGGAAGTGCGTTTCAGGGAATTTACAATATTTGGGAAAACAATATTCAGCTTTTTGTTGAAGAAAAGAAGCAGCGAATTGGAACTGCTGTAAAATTTGATGACATCAACGATCCGAAAGTTGATGAAGCTATTGGTGAGAAAGCTGCGGCAACTTTGCGCGAAGAACTGGAACTGATTCAGGAAGTATACCCGAAATTCAACCGCGAAGATTATATGAACGGCGATTTGCAGCCGGTTTTTTTCGGTTCTGCTTTAAATAATTTCGGCGTCCGCGAACTACTCGACGCGTTTATCGAAATCGCGCCAAATCCGCAGCCGAAAGAAAGTGAAACGAGATTGGTTAAACCTGAAGAAAAAGATTTCAGCGGTTTTATTTTTAAAATCCACGCCAATATGGATCCGAAACACCGCGACCGTTTGGCGTTCGTGAAAATCGTGTCCGGAACCTTTAAAAGAAATGAAAATTACTTGCTCGTTCGTGAAAATAAGAAGATGAAATTTTCGTCACCAAACGCTTTTTTCGCCGATAAAAAAGAAGTGGTGGATGAAAGTTTTCCGGGTGACATCGTCGGTTTACACGACACGGGAAATTTCCGGATTGGTGACACTTTAACAGCTGGTGAAAAACTCAGTTTCAAAGGAATTCCGAACTTCTCACCGGAACATTTCCGCTACATCAACAACGACGATCCGCTAAAAGCGAAACAGCTTGCAAAAGGCATCGACCAGCTAATGGACGAAGGTGTGGCGCAGCTTTTCACTTTGGAAATGAACAACAGAAAAATCATCGGGACTGTTGGTGCGTTACAATTCGAGGTGATTCAATATCGGTTGGAACACGAATACGGCGCCAAATGCACCTATGAACCACTTTCTATCCACAAAGCATGTTGGATTGAGGTGGATGAAAAATCGGAGGAGTTTAAAGAGTTTGCCCGCTTAAAGCAAAGATTTATGGCGCGCGATAAATACGGCCAGCGCGTTTTCCTCGCAGATTCTGAGTTTACCATCCACATGACTCAGGAAAAATTCCCGAATGTGAAACTGCATTTCATCAGCGAGTTTAAGCAGGATTAAAATTGTAAACTTGTTGTAAAACAGTTTGCAAACGACTAAAATAGAGACTCTTAAATATTTTAAGAGTCTTTTTTTATTTTTAAAGGAATGCAATTTGATTATCTTTCGGCGACCAAAATTTAAAACAAAAATGAAAAAAATATTTCCGGTTATTTTGCTGTTTTTTTTGATTTTTTCCTGTTCAAAACAGGAATTTACGCAAACCACCGACACCATAAAACGCGCCGACAGTCTTTTTACCAAAGCGAATGACGGCTTGAAAACTTTGGATTCAATTTCTAAAAATCTGAATGATTCTAATGGCGTGGCAAAAAAAGTAATCATTCCACGCATTGAAAAACAAACGAAAAGAATCGACAGCACACTGAAATCCGGCAGCTGGAGAATTGATTCCATCAACAAAGAAATCAAGAAAATTACGAAGCACGTACAAACAGGAACTGATGTCGCAAAAACTTTGGATTCCGCGAGCCAACTTTTGAAAAATGGGGAAAATGCGATAGCTGTTTTATCAAAAACTGCGGACAGAATTTTAAAGCAAACTCAGGAGAAAAAAGAACCGCAAATTGAAAGTCCGGCGCCGGAAGTTCAGCGTGGAGAAACTACCGTTGAACCGGAAAAAGATCCTCTGATTAAAAAATCCTTTCTGGAAATTGAAGTTGAAAATCTTGCCGATTCGAAAGCACTTTTACGCCAGCAACTCCGCGACAGTAACGGAACATTGACTGCGGAAAGCTTCACCACTTCCGAAGGAATCAAAAAAGAAAACCTGGAGATGCGAATTCCGATGCGTGATTACGATTATTTTGTCCAGAGCATCTCCGCGCAATTGGGCGATGTAACGATGAAAAACACCACTTCGCGCGGGTCAGATTTAATGAGCAACACGAGTGGTTCCGTGGAAATTACGCTGATTCAGAAAAATCAGGATTTGGCGAGCGGAATGCCAAATTCTACTATCGAGGAGCCGGAAAAAGTGGAACAAAATGATTCTTTTAGCAGCAAATCTTCGAGCGCATTCAATAGCGGTTTTGATGTTTTGAAAAATATATTTTTGGCACTTCTACCCTTCTGGCCGGTATTTGTGCTTGGTGCAATTATTTTGCTCATTTACTTAAAAACGAAAAAGCAGCAAAAATCTCCGGCAATCCCAACTACAGAAAATATTGAAAATCTGCACGAAAAGTCGGCAGAAAACCTGACTGAAGAGCAGAAAAATACAAATACAAATTCGTTCGATTCAGAACCGGATTATTCAAAGTATTTACCAAAAAAATAGCCTTTTAGCGGCTATTTTTTTTTAAGAATTAATCTTCCATCGCGTACACCGCAAAACTTGCGAGCCAGTGGTCGCCTCCGTAATTTCCCTGAAAAAGAAGCGGTAAAGCGTTCGCTAAAAATTTGTCGGAAGTTTCAGAAAAATGCCGTTTTAGCGGGTGATTTTTCGGTAACGCTTTCGCGATGCCTTTCATGCACCAGGCTCTGCTGAATGAAAGTCCGACCAAATGAACGGTTTGAAAATCATTAATATCACTGATGACCGGAATCTGCGAAATGTTTTCCACACTTTTTTTATCGTAGAATTTGTTGAGCCATTTTACAAAGTCTTTCTGCGGAAGAATCCTGCGCATCAAATCAGCAATTTCTAAACTTGGCGAGAAAAAGTCGCTGCCGTCGGGTTCCAGATATGCCGGAGTTTTTTGGTCGTTTAAATAGAAGTTTTTTGACTTTTCTATCAACTGATTTTCAAAAACTTTGTCGTTGGAAACGCGCGCCCAATCAATCGCAAAAGCCACGGCGAAAGCGGAATTAGGATGAACGCCGGTTCGGTTTGGATAGGTTTGTTTTGGTAAATAGGCTTTCCAAAGGCGCAGAATTTCGTCGGTTAAAGGTTTTAAGTTTTGATGCCAGACTTTAGCTTTTGGATGATCCCAAGTCGCCAGTTCTTCATCTAATTTCAGCAGCCACGCCCAGCCGTAAGTCCTTTCAAAATTGGCGGCGATTTCATATTTGGTGAAATATTTTGCTTCTTCTGTGACGTTTTTTTCCAGAAATGAATTTTCCAGGATTTTAAAAATTTCCTCAGAATTCTTTAAATGCGGTTTGGTTTTCAGCAAACGTACCAGCATCCAATGTCCGTGAACCGACGAATGCCAATCAAAACAGCCGTAAAAACTGGGATGCAGCTGGCTCGGAGAAAGCGAAACTTCATTTGCATTATTAATGATGTGTGCGGTTTTATTCGGATATTCCTGATTGATGCATTTCAAAGGTTTTTCCGCAAGTTTTATAGCAATTTCATCGGTAAGTTTTGGTAAAACCTGACTGTGACAAACGGCGCTCATTAAAATGGTAAAAGGTAAAAAGTATTTCATCTTCAGGAATTTAAAAATGAAGTTTACCGTTGGTAATGAAGTAGTATAAAATTCCCGCCGCGAAAAATAAAAACGCGTAAACCAAAACCAGAATTTTTTGCCGTTTTAGTGACGATAAAATTAAAAGTCCTAAAATTCCGCTTTCCAGCACGAAAATTTTCTGAATTGGGTCGGGCAGAAAAAGTGAACAGGCGATAAGCGCCAGAGAAAGGAAATGAAAAATCCGTTCTTTCCGAAGTATATATTCTTTCATCTTCTAAAAATAAGAAATCCTTTCAGATTGCTGAAAGGATTTGCTTTTTATTTCATGTTCACGATGCGGTCGACAATATATTTTGTATTTCCGCGCCAGGGTAAAGCGCCGTTGTACTCCTTATAATGTAAATCGAATTGCTTGCCGCTGTTTTCTTCAAGCTGCTTAAAAATTGCCTCATTTTCCACGGAAAATTCAAATTCATAGCTGGTCAGCGCGCCGGTTTTGCCACGGCCGAAACCTTCCTGAATAAGCTTGCCTTCGTAGGTTTTGAAAATATAGCCTTTTTTGTTCGCATAATTTAGATATCCGGATTTAACGCCTTCGGCAAAAACGAAATAGTATTTGTACCAAACGAAAATTCCCAAAACGAGAACCACGGCAACGATAACAATCCAGATTTTTTTCATGAGAAAAAGGTTTTAGCTGTTTTTAGCAATACTTCGTGAAATTACGATTTTCTGGATTTCAGAAGTTCCTTCGTAAATCTGCGTGATTTTCGCATCGCGCATCATTCTTTCTACGTGGTATTCTTTTACATAACCGTATCCACCGTGAATTTGCACCGCTTCAATAGTTGTGTCCATTGCAACTTGTGAAGAATATAATTTCGCCATTGCACCGATTTCAGATATATCTTTTCCTTCATCTTTTTCCACCGCAGCTTTATAACATAACATTCTGGCCGCCATAATGGAAGTCGCCATATCTGCCAATTTAAAAGCGATTGCCTGGTGATTGATGATTTCTGTTTTAAAGGCTTTTCTGGTTTTCGCATACTTTAATGCAAGTTCATAAGCTCCGGAAGCAATTCCTAAAGCCTGAGACGCGATTCCGATACGGCCACCATTTAATACCGCCATAGCGAAATTAAATCCAAAACCGTCTTCACCGATTCTGTTTTCTTTTGGAACGACAACATCAGTGAAAAGTAAAGAATGCGTGTCACTGCCGCGAATTCCTAATTTATCTTCTTTTGGACCGATTTCAAAACCTTTCCAACCTTTTTCTACGATAAAAGCGTTGATTCCTTTGTGTTTTTTTTCAGGATCGGTTTGCGCAATTACGATATAATAAGTTGCGTTTCCACCATTGGTAATCCAGTTTTTAGTTCCGTTTAAGATATAATGATCACCTTTATCAACAGCTGTCGTTTGCTGCGAAGTTGCATCAGAGCCCGCTTCAGGCTCAGACAAAGCGAAAGCACCGATCACTTCCCCACTTGCAAGCGGTTTCAGATATTTCATTTTTTGCTCTTCGTTACAGAATTTTTCAAGTCCGGCGCAAACCAAAGAGTTGTTCACCGACATCACCACGGCTGCAGAAGCATCAACTTTCGCAATTTCTTCCATGGCAAGCACGTAAGAAACGCTGTCCATACCTGCTCCACCGTATTTTGGGTCTACCATCATTCCGAGCAGTCCCAATTCGCCCATTTTTTTTACCTGTTCGTAAGGAAACTTCTGTTGGTTGTCTCGCTCAATCACGCCGGGTAAAAGTTCATTCTGTGCAAAATCTCTGGCAGCTTGCTGAATCATCAACTGTTCTTCAGATAAATTAAAATCCATAAAATAAAAAAATTGTTAGGTGGTAAATTTACAATATTTCTAAAAAGTAAAAAACTTATTTAAAATTTACCTGTTAATACTTCTTGCAGGTTTAAATAAATTTGATATTTTTACATAAAACCGTGAAGGTTTACTAATTTCATAATTTATCTTCAATTAATTATTTGATATGTCAATAAAAAGAATTTTTGATTTCGCGCATCATGCTCTGCAAAATTACTCCAGAGATGATATGTTTGTGACCAAATACAATGGAAAGTGGGAAAAAATATCAACATCCGAATTTGTTAACCAGGGAAATAAAATTTCCCGTGGCTTATTAAAACTTGGCATTCAGCCTGGCGATAAAATTGCTCTGATTACGACCGCAACGCGCACAGAATGGGCAATTATGGATTTGGGGATTTCCCAAATCGGTGCGATTTCGGTGCCGGTTTATCCCAGCATTTCTTCAGAAGATTATGATTTTATCTTTAATAATGCAGAAGTAAAATATTGTTTTGTTTCTGATAAAGAGCTTTACGATAAAGTTCAGAAAATTAAAGGAAACGTCGCAAGCCTGCAAGGTATTTTCACTTTCGAACAGGTTGACGGTGCCGCGAACTGGCGGGAAATCATCGACCTTGGAAAAGATGATTCCACCCAAAATGAAGTTGACGACCTCGCGAAATCAATTAATTCTGAAGATTTAGCGACTTTAATCTATACTTCCGGAACGACAGGCAGACCAAAAGGTGTAATGCTGACGCACCAGAATATCGTGTCGAACGTTTTGGCATCAAATCCAAGAATTCCGCGCGTAAAAGGTTTGGAATATAGCGACATTAAAATCCTGAGTTTCCTGCCGATTTGCCATATTTTCGAGCGCATGCTTTTTTATCTTTATCAATATAATGGTTACGCGATTTATTTCGCGGAAAGCATTGATAAAATGGGCGAAAATATTAAAGAAGTTCAGCCGCACATTATGTCTGTGGTACCGCGGCTTATCGAAAAAGTGTACGATAAAATTTATGACAAAGGCACCAGCGCCGGTGGTTTAAAATCGAAAATTTTCCTTTGGGCTTTAGGCGTAAACAAAGCGAAAGAAAAAATAGGAAAACCTTCCGGTCTGAAGGAAATTATCGCTGATAAACTCGTGTTCTCGAAATGGCGCGAAGGTTTAGGCGGAAATATCATCACGCTGGTTTCAGGTTCTGCGGCGCTTTCTGCAAGACTCAATAAAATGTTCCAAAATGCCGGAATTCCTATTTTGGAAGGATATGGTTTAACGGAAACTTCGCCGGTGATTTCGGTGAACAGTTTCGGGAAGATAAAAATCGGTACCGTTGGGCACGTTTTGGATAATCTGGATGTAAAAATTCAGGAAGACGGTGAAATTACAGTGAAGGGTCCTTCGGTTTTCAAAGGTTATTTTAAAAATGAAGAAATGACCAAAGAAGCTTTTACCGACGAAGGTTACTTTAAGACCGGCGACATCGGCCACATTGACGACGAAGGTTATCTGCACATTACCGACCGGAAAAAAGAAATGTTTAAAACTTCCGGCGGAAAATATATCGCGCCGCAGGTCATTGAAAACTTGGCAAAAGCTTCGAAATTTATCGAGCAGATTATGGTCGTGGGTGATGGTGAAAAAATGCCGACTGCGCTTATCCAGCCGGATTTCAATTTCATTAAAAACTGGGCGGAAAGAAAAGAACTGAAAATTGGCACCACGCCGGAAGAAATGGTGAAAAGTCCGGAACTGAAGGAACGCATCAAAAAAGAAATTGATTATTTGAATACCAAATTGGGTAACTGGGAACAGATCAAGAAATTTGAATTGACGCCGGATGTTTGGTCCATTGAACTCGGTTTGTTGACGCCGACTTTGAAGCTGAAAAGAAAAGCTGTGAAAGAACGCTATATTAAACTGTACAACGAAATGTACGGCCACACCGAGTAATTTCTATTAAAAATATTTTGCAAAAATATCCGCTTTTAGGCGGATATTTTTTTGGTTAAAAGTGAAACAAATGCTGTTTAGAATTTGAAAAATTGTCATCAGGTAAAATCAAAAAATTAGGTGTTTTAGCGGCATATTTTTTAATTAAGACCGTGCGCGCGCGAATTTTAACATGTTGAAGACCAATTGCTAAAGTCTGCTAAATTTCACTTTTGCTTTCGTTAATTCCTTATCTTTGAGAAAAGCCGGAATTTTAGGTGCTTTTACTCCGAAAATTCTAACGGCAAAACATGCCTTTTTTTTAGTTTTTCCAAAAGTAAAAAAAATGCGCTTCTAACGGCAAATAAAACTTTCCACTTTTTTGAAAGTCTTAATTTCTCCACTTCGAACTACATTAAAAACCTCATATTATGGACACCGATATTTTTCAAATCAAAAAAAATCTAGAAACAGCCAACGGAAATTTCAGCTATTACAGTCTACCGGAATTGCAGAAACAGGGTTTTCCGATCAACAAACTTCCCTTTTCAATACGGATTCTTCTGGAAAATGCGATCCGTAATTACGACGGCTTTTCTATTACCAAAGAAAACATTGAAACCTTGCTTTTCTGGTCGCCAAAAGCTTCAGACAAAGACATTCCCTTTAAGCCTGCGCGCGTTTTGATGCAGGATTTTACGGGCGTTCCGGCTGTGGTTGATATTGCAGCGCTGCGCGCTGAAGTTGCCAGAAAAGGCAAGGATCCGGACACCATTAATCCGCTGGTTCCCGTGGATTTAATCATCGATCACTCCGTTCAGGTCGACTATTTCGGCACTGAAAGTTCATATGAGCGAAATATTGAGGAAGAATATAAACGCAATAAAGAACGCTACCAGTTTCTGAAATGGGCGCAAAACTCATTTAATAATTTCAGCGTGGTGCCGCCAGGCATGGGAATTTGTCATCAAATTAACCTGGAATATCTGTCGAAAGGCGTCATTGAAAGAAACGGCAAAGTTTTCCCGGATACTTTGGTGGGAACCGACAGCCATACGCCTATGGTAAACGGGATTGGCGTAGTCGCCTGGGGCGTTGGTGGAATTGAAGCGGAAGCTGCCATTCTCGGTCAGCCGCTCTATTTCATCATGCCGGAAGTTATTGGTTTGAAGCTTACAGGAAAGCTTCCGTTGGGTTCTACAGCAACCGATTTGGTGTTGACGATTGCAAATTTGCTGAGAAAATTCGGTGTGGTGGGAAAATTTGTTGAGGTTTTCGGTCCTGGATTAGCAAATCTTTCGGTGCCGGATCGCGCCACTATTGGGAATATGTCGCCGGAATTCGGCTGTACCATCACCTACTTTCCCATCGACGACAAAACTTTGGAGTACATGCGAAAGAGCAACCGCTCTGAAAATCAGATCGATTTGGTGGAAAAATACTGCAAAAGCAATATGCTGTGGCGCGAAAATGAAGACGAAATTACCTATACGAGCGTCGTAGAACTGGATCTTTCGACGATTGAACCAACCGTAGCCGGACCCAAACGCCCACAGGATAAAATCCTGCTGAAAGATTTTAAAAATACGTTTATTGATCTTTTGCACACCTCATATAACCGAAAATATGTGACCTGGGAAGACCGTGAAATCGAAAAATCCATTACACGCTTCGATAATGAAGGCGGCGATCTGCCTGTGCCGGAATCGGTGGCAAAAGAGATGAACGAAGAAATTGAGACGAAAGAAAAAGATGGTTTAAAAACCGTCTGGATTACGCGCGGTGACGAAAAATTTATGCTTTCCGATGGCGCAGTAGCGATAGCCGCGATTACGTCGTGCACCAATACTTCAAATCCTTTTGTTATGATCGGCGCGGGACTGGTTGCGCGAAAAGCCCGTGAACGCGGCATTGATGTAAAACCCTGGGTGAAAACGTCGCTAGCGCCAGGCTCTAAGGTGGTGACCGATTACCTGGAAAAAGCAGATTTATTGAAAGATCTGGAAGCTTTGCATTTCCATTTGGTGGGATATGGTTGTACGTCGTGCATTGGAAATTCCGGGCCTTTAGCACCAAAAATTTCAAAAGCCGTTGACGAATATAATTTGGTTGTGACCTCGGTGCTTTCCGGAAACCGGAATTTTGAAGCCAGAATTCATCCGCAGGTTAAAATGAACTTCCTGATGTCGCCGATGTTGGTGGTCGCTTATGCGTTGGCGGGCCGCGTGGATATTGATCTAACGACTGAACCGCTAAGTTTTGATTCCAATCAGGAGCCGGTTTTTCTGAAAGATATTTGGCCTTCCGATGAAGAAATCAATGAAATTCTGAGCCGCGTTTTATCACCCAATGATTTTGCAAAAAATTATGATGAAATTTTTGACGGAAATGAAATCTGGCGAAATCTGGAAATTCCAGGCGGAAAATTATATGAGTGGGATGATTCTTCAACCTACATTAAAGAAATTCCGTTTTTTCATGATTTACCGTCGGAAACCGAACCCTTACAGGACATTAAAAACGCACGAGCTTTATTGGTTTTGGGCGACAGCGTAACGACTGATCATATTTCTCCTGCCGGAGCTTTCAGTGAAAATTCTGCCGCCGGAAAATATCTGTTAAGCCGGGGTGTTCCGAAAGAAGAATTCAATTCCTACGGTTCGCGCCGAGGAAACGATGAAGTGATGGTTCGCGGAACCTTTGCAAATGTGAGAATCAAAAATAAACTGGCGGAAAAAGAAGGCGGCTACACTACTTTTTTACCAACTGGCGAAGAAATGTCGGTTTACGAAGCATCGGTGAAATACAAGGAAGCGCAAACACCTTTAATCGTTTTGACCGGAAAAGAATACGGCAGCGGCTCCTCACGTGACTGGGCGGCAAAAGGCACTTTTTTGCTGGGAATTAAAGCAGTTTTAGCGGAAAGTTACGAAAGAATTCACCGCAGTAATTTGGTTGGTCTCGGCGTTTTGCCACTTCAATATAAAAACGGTGATACTGCAGAAAATCTCGGGCTGACCGGAAAAGAAATCTTTTCAATTACCGGCATTGCGGAGAACATCAAACCTTTAAAAGAAATTGAAATTATTGCAACGAACACGAACGGAAGCGAAATTAAATTCAATGTTATCGCACGTTTGGATTCTATGATTGAAATTGAATATTACCGAAACGGCGGAATTTTGCAATATGTTCTGCGCCAGTTTTTAGAAAAATAAAGCGTTAAACAACCAAAAAACTATCAAATGGAAAACCACGATTTATATCCGGAAACAACAAACGAATTAGCAGAAAAAAAGGCCGCTTTAGCACCGAAAAATATTGAAGCCTGGCGGAATTTCAGTAAGACGGTTTTTGAAGCCGGCGCTTTGGATGAAAAAACGAAACAGCTGATTGCTATTGCGGTTGCACACGTGACGCAATGTCCATACTGCATCAGGTCGCATACCAAAACCGCTTTGAGAAAAGGTGCAACGAAAGAAGAAGTGATGGAAGCGATTTGGGTGGCGGCGGAAATGCGCGCCGGCGCGGCTTATGCGCATGCGACTATTGCCATGGATGAAATGGAAAATACGAAAACACATTAAGCAACTTTAAGCACTTTTAAGCACATTTTAAGCAACTTTAAGCAAATCAAAAAAGTGGTCTTTTAGCGGATAAAAAAGTTTGCGGATAGTCGGTTCTAATTTCAGCTGAAATTTTAGAAAAATTTGCATTTTAACCGTCAAAAAAATATCCGTTTGTAAACGGATATTTTTTTTTATATATTTGATTATCAATCGATTTTTATGCAAAACTGTCTGGAATGTGGTGAAAAAATAATCGGCAGAAGCGATAAAAAATTCTGCAACGATGGCTGTAGAAACGCTTATAACAATAAGCACAACAAAGATTCATCAAACCTGATGCGCAACATTAATAATAAACTGCGCAAAAATCACCGGATTTTGAGCGAGCAACCGTACAAGGAAGGAAAAGCCAAAACCACGCGAAACAAACTTTTAGCGGAAGGTTTTGATTTCGACTATTTCACCACCTTAAAAATTTACAAAAACGGCGCAGAATATCGTTTCGTTTACGACATCGGATATAAAATTTTAGAGGAAGACTGGATTTTGTTGGTGAAGAAGGAATGAATTATATTTGGGCACATTCTTGCCGATGAAAAAACTTTTACTATTCCTATTTCTTTTATCATTTTTCTCTACTCTATTTAGCCAAAAACATACAGCGGAATCTGATTATTATTTTTACGAAAACAAAGGTCAGATTGTTAACCAGGACGGCAAAGAAAACGTTAGTGTTAAATATTTGTTCCTCTCTAATGGCCTCAATGTTCAACTGAGGAAAGAGGGTTTCTCATATGACGTCTACGAAGTGGAGAAGTCTTTAAATAAACGTTTTAAAAATAAGAAGAAAGATCCTTTTTCGCATACCGCACCACAACCGGAATACGACTATAAATACCGCTATCACAGGGTTGATATCGACTTTGTTAGCGCTAATAAAAATCCCGAAATTGTAGCTGTAGGGAAATCCAGTGATTACGATAATTATTACAATTTACCACATAAACCAAAAGGCGTAGAAAAAGTACATCGTTTTCAAAAAATTATTTACAAAAATTTATACGACAATATCGATTTGGTTTTCTTTAAGCCAGAAGATACTTTAAAACCGATAGAATACAATTTTATCATAAATCCGGGCGGGAAAATTTCCGATATTCAGTTAAAATTAAATGGAGCAAAAAGCCAGTTAAAAGACGGTAAAGTGGTAATGAAGCTTCGTTTTGGAGAAATGGAGGAAAACATTCCCTATTCCTGGATTGAAAAAGATCAGTCGAAAGACAGTCTTCTGGTGAATTATACTGATTTAGGAAATAACACCTACGGTTTTAAAAGCCACCAAGATACATTCGACAAAACGGTCGTCATCGATCCGGTACCTACGAGGATTTGGGGAAGCTACTTCGGCGGAACTGGTGATGATTATGGCAACATTAAAGTTGATAAAAATAATAACATTTATTTATCGGGGTGCTCCAGTAGTAAAACCAATATAGCAACCTCCGGAAGTCCTCAAAGCACTTCAGCAGGAGGATTTGATGCATATATTACTAAAATAAGCAAAGATGGACAACGATTTTGGGGAACTTATTATGGAAAAGAGTATTTTGACACTGTAGGTTCTGTGGACTTCGATGAAAACTTTAATGTCTATGCAGCACTACTTGTCGCAAAACCAAATGCAAGGTACCCCGGTAATTCTTTTTATGCTTACCAGAAAATTGTTTTTTTAAAGTTAAATTCTACCGGAACTTTGCTTGTTGAATCTGTATTTGGAAAGGAAGTAGGTGATCCTACACTTTCTCAATATGGTAGCAGTATGCAGATACTCGATGTTAAGTTTTTTAAAAATAAATTGTATGTCACCGGGGATACAAATTTAAATTATTTCGGCACAGCAGGTGCGTTTCAAGAAACTACGGGAACTGTTCATAGTGGTTTTTTAGCGAAATTTGACGGTACAACTGGAGAAAATCACTTTTTTACTTATATAGGTGGAGATGGTCCAACAAGCATGCGCAGTATTTTTAACGCAGATGAAACAGGTATTGAACTGTCCGGAATTACAAGAGCTTACGATTTTCCCATGATTGATGCTTTTCAGCAAGTAAACAACAGTGGAAACAACCAAAGCAGTGGCCTTTATGCAAAATTTTCCGAAGAAGGAACTTTATTGAAAGCCAGTTATTTAGGTAAATCGGATAGCTACCTTTTTCTATCCACCCGGCGGTTCGGAAACGAGGTGATGTTTACCGGAAAAAGTCTTAGCATAAATAAACTTTGCTATTTTATTGTTGATACGGTTTCGAATACCATAAAAGATTATAAGGAGGTAGGTGTATTTCAGACCGACGGTGGAATTTACGTTGACGACGAGCGAAATATTTTTGCTGCAGGTCGGGCCAGTCCCTTCGACACCTGGATTAACCAGCAAGCAACTCCGGATGCCTACATAACGAATATTAGATATGGGGCTGCATTTTACACAAAATACGACTACAACTTCAATAAAATTTGGTCAACTTTCTACGTCGGTAATGGTGGAAGTCAATTAGGAATGGTTACAAAGGACTATGAGGGCTATCTTTATTTCTGGGGCATGTCATCTAATAACACAACAGGTATTGCAACGCCCGGGACTTTTCAGCAGACAGGCGGTCACCCTTCGAATGATTTATACATCGCAAAGTTTGCAGATTGTGCTTCGAATGCCGTAGTCTCTTTTACGCCGACTTGTATTAATCAAAATCTTCAGCTAAATGCCTCGGGCGGAACTAGCTATGAATGGTTTGGTCCAAATGGTTTTACTTCAACTTTGCAGAATCCGGTAATAAAGAATGCACAGGTAAATGATTCGGGAGAATATTTTGTACGAATTACTGGCGGACAGTCATGCGGCGGAATATTTTCAGTGAACGTAAAAATTGGGAGTTCCACTTTGCCAGTGCTAGATGTCCCTAATCTCCCGGATATAAACGCTTTATGTTCTGTAGTTATTACTACAATTCCCACAGTAACTACAGGTTGCGGAACAAGCATTAATGCCACAACCAGTGATCCGCTTCAATATGCAATAGCCGGAAATTATGTAATCATGTGGAAATATGATGACGGCAACGGAAACACATTATCGCAAACCCAAAAAGTGATTGTGCAAAAAACTGCAGCACCCACTTTTAATGCTGCAGCAAAATTCTGCTTACGGAATTCTCCTAAAATTTCAGATATACAGATTAGCGGGAGCGCAATAAAATGGTACGATGCTGCGGGTAATATCTTAAGCTCCGGTCAATTTGTAGCAAATGGTGCCACATATTTTGCAACCCAAACTGTGGATGGCTGTGAAAGTGAAAAAGCTAAGATAACCGTGACCGTTACCAATCCGGCATTCCCCAGTGGAGGCAGTCAGCAGGATTTTTGTTCTGCGCAGAATCCTACCATTTCAAATCTTATGGTGACTGGCAGCAACATCAGTTGGTACGATGCGGCCGGACTAAAATTAACTGCTTCTACTCCACTTTCGGACGGTAAAACTTATTATGCAACGCAAACAGTCGGTGGCTGTGAAAGTACACAGAAACTGGCTGTAAAAGTTTCAGTTGCGAATGGTGGAATCCCTGCCGGTGATTATTCAACAACTTTCTGTAATGATATCGTTTCAAATACAAAAATTGTTAATTTGAATGATTATAAAACAAATCTTATTGCCAATACTTCAGGTTTAACTTTTGATTTTTTTAATTCGGCAAATCAATCCATTTCTAATCCGGCAAATCAGAAACTGACCGTCGGTGCAAATGTATTTAACGTTAAAATTTCAAATACTTTGGGATGTTTTGTCAATGTAAAACTGACATTAACTTTAAATCCAAAACCACAACTAAATGTACCACAAGCCGCCGAATTCTGCAGCGGACAAACTGTAAATCTGGATGCAGGAAGCGGTTTTTCAACCTACGCATGGTCAAAGGATAATAATCCGACGATAATTTCCGCTTCCCAGATTTTTCAGGTTTCTACCGCTGGAAAATATATGGTTAAAGTGAAAAACGGTTTTGGTTGCGAAAATTCAGCCTCTGTGACAGTGACGCAGTCTTCATTAGGCGCCATTACAGGAGTTCAAATTGTGAATAATTCCGCAACCATCGTCATGTCAAATGCCGGAGACTTTCTGTATTCATTGGATAATGTAAGCTGGCAGAAATCAAACTCGTTTACAAACCTTTCCAACGGAAACCATACAGCTCTTGTAAAAACTTCCGGCGGATGCGTTATTGGACAGATGAACTTTACCATTTTCAATGTACCGAACAGTTTTACACCAAACGACGACGGAATTAATGATACGTGGAAAATCGACGGTATGGAAAATTACCCGAATTCGGATATTAAAGTGTACGACAGAGAAGGTAAAGCAATCTTATCAAAAATCACCAACGGAATTTTTGAATGGGACGGAACCTTTGCTTCCCGGCCGCTGCCAAGTGGCAGCTACTGGTATGTAATAAAAGTTTCCGATGGACGAATCCTGAAAGGTTGGCTGCTGATAAAAAACAGAAATTAAAACTTTTGTTGTCTTTGAAAATCGAACTCCAATTCCTATTTTTGCACTGCGCGGGATGTAGCGCAGCCTGGTAGCGTACTTGCATGGGGTGCAAGGGGTCGCTGGTTCGAATCCAGTCATCCCGACAAAAAAAGAGCTGTTAAAATGCTCTTTTTTTTATCTTTAATTAAATTTTATTCGTCTTCTTTGATCAAGCGAATTTTATCTTCTAAAATTTCAATTTTTTTATCTCGGTAAAGGCCGCCGATAGCTTTCTTGAAATTTTTCTTGCTCATCTGCAATTCTTCCCTAATTTCTTCAGGCGTTGATTGGTCCGAAAGATACAGCAAACCGTAATTCACTTCCAGTTTATCCAAAATTATTTTCTGGAATTCGTCGATGTTTTCATAACCTTCGGGCTGAAGTGAAACATCAATTTTCCCGTCTTCACGGATGCTTTTAATGTAACCGGTTTCCTCGGATAGTGGAAAAAGTTTTTTGTAGATATCCGACGAATAAATTAAGCCGATATACTTTTTGTTGATCACCACGTTCCAACCTAACTCGCTCGGGCCGGCAACGATTAAATGCACCTTATCACCCTTTTCAAAAGGCACGTTTTGGTAGCTTTGATTTTTCTTGAAACGCGTTGTTCCGGTAATTAAATTTGAAATCTCATCAAGGTAAACATAGACCAGATAGCTTTTGCCTTCAATTATTTTAGCGCGTTGTTGCTTGTACGGAACGAAAAGGTCTTTAATAATTCCCCAATCCATAAAAGCACCGCTTGGCAAGCTCTGTACGCAGGTCATTACCGCAAACTCGCCGATTTCTGCGTTAGGTTTTTCAGTAGTGGCTTTTAATTTATCGTCATCCTGGTAAACGAAAACTTCCATTTCATCGCCAATTTCAGCATCTTCTGAAGCAAAAATTTTCGGCAGAAAAGCGCGTTCACCGTTTTCATCTTCAAGAAAAAAACCGGAGTAATTTTTTTCTGCGATTTTTAAAATTTGGGTTTTTCCGAGGTTCATAAAGATTTGATGAATGTGATTAATGATAAAATGCAAAGATAAGGTATTTTCTGAGGAATATTCGGGAATGGTTGTTGCTGCGTTTTCCAAAAAAAAGCATGAATTCACTCCAAAAATTTAGTCCGGAATTTAATGAGCTTTCCGCTGCGGAAAACATCAGTTTAGAAAAAGCCATTAGATCAGCTGAAAAGTTCGTAGAAAATTCCGCCAAAATAAGTGAAGTAAATTACGCCACACGCGATGCCCATTCTAAAACCTACGCAACAGTAAAAGCAAAACTGGAAATTTCTGAAAGTTTACCTGATTTTATTACCCATATTTTTGATCAAAAAGAGTATGACCTTATGCTGAGGTTTTCGAATGCAAATCTTGTTATCAATAAAAAGGGACGGGAAATTCCTGCGTATGGATTTTCATTAAAAATAAAAAATATCGGGCAAAATGAGGCAAATTTTCCGATGGTGAATTTCCCGCTTTTTCCCACAAACTCGCCGTCGGTTTTTCTGAAATTCTTCACCTCGGTCAACACTTTTTTGGTCACTAAACAGGACAATTTTGTGGTTTCAGCTTTAGATTTGCCACATCTGCTGAAAAACGGTTTTTCGCTTTTAAGCTCCATGTTTTCAGCTGATTTAATGAAAAGCACTTTCAAACTGATGGCCCATGCAAAAGATTTCTTCTTTTCATTTAATTTTTACGGAATTGGCTGTTACCGCCTTGGCGATTACATCATGAAATTAAGCCTGGAGCCGGAAAATATCAGTCCAAAAATCGGGCGCGGCGAACCGCAAAAAGAAACGGTAAACTGGTTTTTAGCTTCGCACGAATCTTCATTTAATTTAATGATTGAAATGTGCGAAAATCTGCAAAACCAGCCCATAAATAATTTGAAAAAAGAGTGGAAAAAGGCGCCAAAATTTTGTTTGGGAACAATTAAAATTCCAAAAGCTGCTTTTTTAAATTCCGATGATCTGGCAATTGAAAACCTGAACTTTGATCCTTTTAAAAACCCGGAAATTCTCCAGCCGGTCGGAAAAATTCAACAGATCCGAAAGAAAGTTTATGAAACTTCAATTCGCACGCGGAACGCGCTAAATCAGAAAAAAAATGCCGGAATAACGGCAGATATTTGATTTTTTTAAAAATAAGCAATGCCTTCATCTGTCATCAATAAATATTTTTACAAACCGGAACTTAAAATTTTAACCATTGTGTATGTTTCCGGCGCCGTATACGATTATCTAGATGTTCCGCAGGAAGTTTTTGATGATTTTCGCGCTGCTTTTTCGAAAGGTATTTACCTCAACAAAAATATCAAACCTAATTTTCGCTATGAAAAGCGGGAGTAAATTTTTAAAAAAAGGTCATTTTTACAGCAAAAAAAAAGAGAAGCAAAAACTTCTCCTTTTTTTTATTTTTAGTATTTACTCCTTCCATCAAACTTCATCCTCCATCCTTCTTAGAAGTGCAGCGCTCTTTTTCCTGTCGCATCCAAAGCAGCTTCTTTTATTGCTTCTGCGAAAGTCGGGTGCGCGTGTGACATTCTGGAAATATCTTCCGCACTTGCGCGGTATTCCATCGCCACAACGGCTTCTGCGATTAAATCGGCAGCTCTTGCACCAATCATGTGAACGCCCAAAATTTCATCAGTTTTTTCGTCTGCAATAATTTTCACAAATCCATCTAAATCACCTGAAGCACGGCTTCTTCCTAACGCACGCATCGGGAAGTTCCCGATTTTAATCGCTACTCCTTCTGCTTTCAGCTGCTCTTCAGTTTTACCAACCGCTGCAACTTCCGGCCAGGTATAGACAACACCCGGAATCAAGTTATAATTGATGTGCGGTTTTTGACCGGCGATCAGTTCTGCCACCAAAGTTCCTTCTTCGGAAGCTTTGTGTGCCAACATTGCGCCCACGACCACGTCACCAATCGCGTAAATATTGGAAACATTGGTTTGCAAATGTTCGTTTACTTTTACTCGGCCTCTTTCGTCAAGATCAACACCGGCTTTTTCTACAGCAAGTCCGTCGGTATAAGGTTTTCTACCAACAGCAACCAACACATAATCACCTTCGAAAGTTACTTTTTCGCCTTTTTTGTCTTTCGCTGTAACTTTTACGTTATCGCCGTTTCTTTCTACAGACTGTACGCCGGTAGAAAGGTTGAATTTCATTCCCTGCTTTCTGAGGACTTTATTCAATTCTTTCGATAAAGCGCCATCCATGGTTGGAATGATTTTATCCATAAATTCCACCACAGTCACCTCAGAACCTAATCTTTTGTAAACAGAACCAAGCTCCAGACCGATAACGCCACCACCGATAACGATGAGGTGTTTCGGAATTTCTTTAAGCTCCAAGGCTTCCGTAGAAGTAATGATTCTTTCTTTGTCTAAAGTGATGAAAGGCAGCGTGCTCGGTTTAGAACCCGTTGCGATGATCGTATATTTCGATTCGATGGTTTCGGCAGAACCATCATTTTTTGTTACTTTAACTTGCGTTGGCGACTCAAAACTTCCCACGCCTTCAAAAACTGTGATTTTGTTTTTATCCATCAAAAACTGGATTCCTTTCGTAGTTTGGTCCACCACTTCTCTTTTTCGTTCAATCATCCGGGAAAGATCGGCCTTAGGCTCATTGATGATAATTCCGTGGTTGGCAAAATTGTGCTTCGCGTTTTCGAAGTGCTCCGAACTGTCCAGCAGCGCCTTACTCGGGATACAACCTACGTTGAGGCAAGTACCTCCCAAAACCGGATATTTTTCGATAATCGCTGTTTTCAAACCCAGTTGCGCACATCTAATCGCGGCAACATAACCACCGGGACCGGAACCGATAACGGTCACATCAAATTGACTCATATTGATCTTTTTATGATTTTATTAAAAGTGTAGCAAATTTACAAAATTATTCCGCGTGGAGCGGCGTGGTTTTACCAAGATTTTGCGCTGATGTCATTGCGAGCAAAAAGGAACGAATGACGAAGCAATCTCAGAATTTAATTGTCAACACTTCTGAGGAGCCGGGAACCTGCTTTCACTACTCGCTTCCCGCCCATGCTTTTCCCGGCGCTTGGGAGAGCTCAAACAGGCCGTTCAATCAGGGCTAGAAATTTTGATTTCTAATTTTTATATTTTAAAATTCAAAAAATAAACTACGATTGCGAGATCCTAAAATAAAAAGCCACAAATTTTGTGGCTTCCCTATACATTAGTACATTTGCTTTTAGAACTTTTCGCAGAAGTTCTAATTCGGAATTAAAAGAAAAAGTGTTCTTTTTTATCTAATTCATTTTTCAAATCTAAAATGGGAACCTTTACATTATAGGGTATCCCATTTTTTTCGCCAAGTATTTCAACAATCTCAATACTAATAATTGAAATAATTTTGACTGGCGAATTTTGGTAATAATAAGTATCACCGATTTTAAAAACATTTGCCATTAAAAATTTTAAGTAAGAGTTTTGATTATCTCCTATTATCTCTAATATAATGAAAATTTTAATATATAAAAAACCTTAAAACAAAAAAAACCGCCTTTTAAGACGGTTTTTTTTAATGTTGTTGGTATGATTGCTTCGTAGCTTCACTTTGTTCCGCTTCTCGCAATGACATTTTACCCACACTTACTGTTCCCACAATTCTTACACGTCAAGCAACCTTCCTGATAAACCACTTGGTCGGATCCACAGTTAGAGCATGTTCCCACGGCCTCTGTACCATCCGGAATGTAGCGTTTCAAGGCACGTGCTACGCCGGCTTTCCAGTTGTTAATGGATTCTGAATCGAGTTCCAAACGGTTAATTAATTCTACCGCATTTTCAATCGGCATTCCGTGTCGTAAAGTTCCGGAAATCAGTTTTGCGTAATTCCAGAATTCAGGTTTAAATTTATGCGAAAGTCCTTCTATCGTAGTTTTATAGCCGCGCAGGTTTTTAAATTGGAAGTCGTAGCGCGATTTTCCGTTTTCATCCTGGTTTTTAATAATGACGCCTTCATTCACCCAGCGCGGCACCGCAATTCCTTCCTCGTCTTCCGCCAGACCGGTGAAAATCTCGTAAGGTTTTCCTTCAATCAAACCCACAAAAGCAATCCATTTTTCTTTATTATTTTGAAAACGCACCACATCAGCTTCTAAAATATGCGGTCTTTTGGTCGGGAAAACCGGAGTAATCATTTCGGCTTTTTCCTCATTTTTATCATCTGCGGAAATCAAAACACCGGAACGCGAACCATCACGGTAAACGGTTACGCCTTTACAGCCTACTTCCCAGGCTTTGATATAAAGCTGATTCACCAGTTCTTCAGTCGCATCATTCGGCACATTAATCGTCACCGATATCGAATGATCCACCCATTTTTGAATGGCGCCCTGCATTTCAACTTTGCTTAACCAATCGACGTCGTTGGAAGTTGCTTTATAGTAAGGTGACTGCTCAATAATTTTGTTCAATTCTTCCTGAGAATAATTTTTGTCGGTATCAATGCCCTGAACTTCCATCCACTCTTTAAAACGGTGGTGAAAAACCAGATATTCTTCCCAGGAATCGCCGACTTCATCTACAAAATCTACGCGCATATCCTGATCATTCGGATTAACTTTTCGGCGTCTTTTATAAACCGGTAAAAAGACAGGCTCAATGCCGGAAGTCGTTTGTGACATCAATGACGTACTTCCTGTTGGAGCAATTGTCAGCAACGCAATATTTCTTCTGCCGTGTTTTTTTAAATCTTCATACAGTAACGGATCAGCTTCTTTCAGTCTCAAAATAAAAGGATTTTTTTCTTCTCTTTTAGCGTCATAAATTCCAAAAGCACCGCGCTCTTTCGCCATTTCTACGGATGAGCGGTACGCTGCTAATGCTAAAGATTTGTGAACCAAAGTCGAAAACTCATTTCCTTCTTTGCTGCCGTATTGGATATTCAAAGCTGCCAGCATATCGCCTTCCGCGGTGATTCCAACACCGGTTCTGCGACCTTCGATGGTTTTCTGGCGGATTTTCAACCACAAATTTTTCTCCGTCGCCTTGATTTCTTCACCTTCGGGATCGGCAGAAATTTTGGCCAAAATAGCGTCAATTTTTTCAATTTCCAGATCGATGATATCATCCATCATTCGCTGCGCGTAACCAACGTGTTCCTTGAAAAGTTCAAAATTAAATTTCGCTTTTTTCGTAAACGGATTTTCAACATAGGAAAATAAATTCACCGCTAAAAGTCGGCATGAATCGTAAGGACACAACGGAATTTCACCACACGGATTCGTGGAAACTGTTTCGTATCCGAGATCAGCGTAACAATCCGGCAAAGATTCGTTGATAATGGTATCCCAGAAAAGAATTCCCGGTTCAGCAGATTTCCAGGCGTTGTGGATGATTTTATTCCACAATTCCACTGCTTTTATATCCTTTTGAAATTTTGGATTTTTACTGTGAATTGGATATTTCTGAGTGTAGTTTTCCTTTGAAACCACGGCTTTCATAAATTCATCATCGATTCTCACCGATATATTCGCGCCGGTAATTTTTCCCTGTTCCAACTTTGCATTTACAAAATCTTCAGAATCCGGATGATTTACGGAAACCGAAAGCATGAGCGCGCCACGACGACCGTCCTGTGCGACTTCGCGCGTTGAATTCGAATATCTTTCCATAAACGGCACCAAACCTGTTGAAGTCAACGCGGAATTTTTCACCGCAGAACCTTTCGGCCGGATGTGTGAAAGGTCATGACCTACTCCACCACGGCGTTTCATCAGCTGCACCTGCTCTTCATCAATTTTCATTATGCTGCCGTAAGAGTCGCTGTCCGTCCCACTACCAATTACAAAACAGTTAGAAAGCGACGCGATTTGGAAATTGTTGCCAATTCCGGTCATCGGACTTCCTTGCGGAATGATATATTTGAATTTTTTGATGAGGTCGAAAACTTTTTCCTCAGAAAGTGCATTTGGATATTTTGCTTCCACACGTGCAATCTCAGAGGCAATTCTGTGGTGCATATCTGCCGGGTTTTGCTCGTAAATATTCCCGTCCGAATCCTTTAAGGCATATTTGCTGACCCAAACTTTTGCGGCGAGATCGTCGCCGTCGAAATATTTTAAGGAAGCCTGAAAAGCTTCATCGTAAGTATAAGTCATCGTTTTTTTTGAAGATAAAGTTGCTTCCATATATTTTTTAGTTTGAGAATTTAAATATATAGAAGATTATTCAGATGACATAAAGTTTACAAAACTTTTCTGCTAACTTGTTTAAAAGCAATCAAATAAGTTTTCCACAACTGGAAAAAGTTTACAAATTTTTAATTTTAGTTTGTGAGCGCAATCACAAATTCTGGAAAACTTTTTCGTATTCTTTCAAAATAATATCTTTCGAAAACCGTGAAGAAATAGAATTTTTAATAGCACTGGATTCGTGATTCTCCTGTAGAAGCGAAGAAATTTTAGCCGCAAAATCGGCACTTTTTTCAATATCAGCAATTTCACCATTGATACCATCGTGAATAATTTCGAAAATGCCGCCCGGACAATTATTTGCCAAAGAATAGGTGCCACATGCGCCGGCTTCCAAAAGCACATTCGGAAAACCTTCGTAACGCGACGAGAGAACAAAAAGATCCGCAAATTTTAGGTATTGATAGGGATTCTTCTGCTGTCCGTGGAAAATTACATTTTCCAAAGCCAAATCTTTCGTTATTTGATGAAGCAATTCCTTATCGCGACCGTCACCTAAAATATGAAGTAGAGTTTTTTCCCCATTTAAATGGCTAAAAACTTTCAGCAAATTGTCGAAACCTTTTCTGGGGGAAAGATTTCCGATAGCAACAACATTTTTAAAATCATCTTTAAAGGTTTCCGGTTTTTCTGCACGTTCCAACTTTTCATTAATGAAATCAAAATCTACCGGATTATTAATTTTGATTAATTTCCTCGGTTTAATGTTGAAATTTTCAATAAGATCATTTTTCATGTCGTCGCTCTGACAAATGATTTGATCGTAGTTGTTGTAAAAGCGATAGAAAAAGCGAATTTCTTTTCGCGTCACGTGTTGTGAAACGACATTGGTTTCGCGCGCGACGAATTTAATTTTCGGAAAAATCTTGATAAATAATGCCAAATAAGCGTTAATTTCACCAAAACCGCTGAAGACGATATCAGGTTTTCTGCTTTTTAAAACCTTTAAAATCGGAATTAAAGAATTGCGGATTCTCGGTGTTTTAATGTCAATAATTTCAACATCATCTTTTAGAATTTCCAGATAACCGCCTTCTTTGCGAAGTAAAAGAATTTTCGGTTCGTAGGTTTCGCGCGGTAAATGATTCGCAATTGTCGTCACAATGCGCTCTGCACCGCCCATTTCAAGATCCGGAAGTATAAATAAAATGACGGTCTTCTTCATGTTTTTAGAAAAAAACCTTGTCAGTTTTTGGAACGATGACAAGGCTAAATGCGATTTACAATAATTCGCTAAAGGTTATCAAAAAATTGGCGGTTAAATTGGGCTTTTTTTGAAAAACAGCTAAATGTTTTCTTCGGAATCAATCGACTCAATATGCGAAGCGATATTTTCCAAAAGTTCGTCAGGCGTCATTCCTGCAGCGAATTGCTGATCAAAATCCTGTTGCTCAACTTTTTCGGAATTAATGTTGGTGGCACATTCCTCCAAGCTTGCGGAATTTTTAATGTCAATTAGTTTTTGTAAAACCTCAGCATCATCTAAACTTTCAATCCAGCCGATGAGATTTTTTCGGGCTTCAAACAATGAATTTTTCATTTTTTTAATTTGCTACGTCTGAAATAAATTTAATACGCAACATCCGAACTTCTTCGTCGCTTAGATCATCGCCAAATTCCGCCAGCAATATTTTCATGCTGTCGCTTTCACTTTCGCCCATAAAAGACATGAAATCTTCGACAATATCTTCGTCAAAATTTTCGTCGATATAGTAATCAATATTCAATTTAGTTCCCTGATAAACAATCCTTTCCATTTCTTTCAATAGATCGTCCATCGAGAGATTTTTTGCTTTGGCAATATCTTCCAGATCGATTTTCTTGTCGGTACTTTGAATGATAAAAACCTTGTGGCTCGACTTATTAGCCACGGTTTTCATCACCATGTCCTGCGTGCGCTCAATATGATTATCTTCAACGTATTTTTTGATAAATTCCGCGAATTCCTTCCCGTATTTTTTCGCCTTTCCGTCGCCAACGCCATAAATATTCCCAATTTCCTCAACCGTAATTGGATATTGAACCGTCATATCCTCCAAACTCGGATCCATAAAAATGGTATACGGCGGTTTTCCGAGTTTTTTTGCAACGGTTTTCCGGAGTTCTTTCAACTGCGAAAACAAAACTTCATCCAGTCCGCCGCTTGCTTGAGATTGACCTTTATCAGCATTTGCTTTCGTTTGTTCCAGGTTGTATTCGCGGTCTTCGGCAATAAAAAATATGTTTTCTTTCTTTTCTGCAAGTGCTTTCTGTCCTTTTTCTGTAAGTTTTAAAACGCCGTAGGTTTCAATATCTTTTTGAAGGAAATTCTGCACCGTCGCCTGGCGGATAATTGTTTTCCAGAAGTTTTCGTTTTCTTTTTTCCCGATGCCAAAATGTTTCGTGGTTTCTAATTTATACGATTTTGTAACCGGATTTTCTTTACCAACAATCACCGCGATTAAATCTTTGGTTTTAAATTTTTCCTCTAAATCTTTCACCAACTGTAAAAGCGTAATGAGTTCGTTGGAAGCGTCTTTCAGCACCGGCGGATTTACCGCATTGTCGCACATTTCAGCACCCAAGCCATTTTTCGGGTCGAATTGTTCACCGAAATAATACAGAATATATTGTCTCCGGCTCATCGAAGTTTCTACGTAGCCTACGACTTCATTTAGAAGCTGCAAACCAATTTCGCGCTCGGATACAGGTTTTTGCGCTAAAAATTTTTCAAGTTTCTCAATATCTTTCGGGTCATAAAAGGCCAAACAATATCCTTCACCGCCATCTCTTCCCGCGCGCCCAGTTTCCTGATAATAGCTTTCCAGAGATTTTGGGATGTCGTAATGAATTACAAAGCGCACATCGGGTTTATCGATTCCCATTCCGAAAGCAATCGTCGCAACAATCACATCAGCTTCTTCCATCAGAAATTTGTCCTGATTCATCACCCGCGTTTTCTGGTCCAAACCTGCGTGGTACGGCAAAGCATTAATTCCGTTTACCTGCAAAACCTGCGCAAATTCTTCCACTTTTCGGCGGCTTAAACAGTACACAATTCCGGATTTACCTTTTCGTGCATTGATGAATTTTACGATTTCGCGGTCGATATTTACTTTTGGTCGAACTTCATAAAAAAGGTTCGGACGGTTAAAGCTTTCCTTGAAAACCACCGCATTGTTCATTCCCAAAGTTTTCTGGATATCATCCTGAACTTTTGGCGTCGCTGTTGCAGTTAAAGCGATCACGGGAACATCTGCTATTTTATCGATTATCGATTTTAAATTTCGGTATTCCGGGCGGAAATCGTGTCCCCACTCGGAAATACAGTGCGCTTCGTCGATGGCGACAAAGGAAATTTTAACCTCTTTTAAAAATTCCTGATATTCCTCCTTAATCAAAGATTCTGGCGCAACGTACAGGAGTTTGGTCACGCCAGATCGGATATCATCAAAAACCTGTTTGGTCTGGGTTTTATTTAAAGAAGAATTCAGCACATGCGCCACGCCTTCCACAGAGGAAAGCCCGTTGATGGCATCCACCTGGTTTTTCATCAGCGCGATGAGCGGTGAAACAACGATTGCTGTTCCTTCCGAAATCAGGGCGGGCAATTGATAGCAAAGTGATTTTCCCCCACCGGTTGGCATCAGCACGAATACGTCTTCACCTTCCAGCAGCGTCTTTATAATGGTTTCCTGTTGACCTTTAAATGTAGAAAAACCGAAATATTTCTTGAGCTCTTTGGATAAATCGGTATGGGTTGTTTTCATTTTCAATTTCATATTTATATAACGGCGCCTCATTGCGGGTCTAAAACATCGCCGTTCAAAAATTTAGAATTAATCTGGGGAGATAGATTTTGTTTCCTAAATTTGCATGGTAACCAAAGTTAAAAAATTAAAATTACAATTTAGTCCTACTTTGCGATTTTATCACGACCAATGCTTTATGCTGTTTCATGATAGTAATCCAAGCGTGTAATTTTTCACCAAAAAAAATTAGGAGCTATAATGGCAAATTTTTATCAAATTTAATGAATACTCAGAACATTCTAAAACTGGCTCAAAATGCGATTTCAATTGAAATCTCCGAGTTGGAATCTCTAAAAAGCCGCTTGGATGCCGAATTTGTGCGCGCGGTAGAAATCATCCATAATACCACCGGAAAACTCATCATTGTCGGCATTGGCAAGTCTGCACACGTCGGCAATAAAATGGTGGCCACTTTAAATTCCACCGGAACACCCGCACAGTTTCTTCACGCTTCCGAAGCGATACACGGCGATTTAGGCGTAATCCAGAAATCTGATGTGGTTCTTTGTATTTCAAACTCGGGAAATTCGCCGGAAATTGTTGCACTTTTACCTTTTTTAAAAGAATATTCTTCAGCACTAATCGGCATGACCGGAAATTCACAAAGCAAGTTAGCAGAATTTTCTGATGTTATTTTAGATACTTTCGTAGAAAAAGAAGCCTGCCCGATTAAGCTCGCGCCTACAAGTTCCACCACCGTTCAAATGGCTCTAGGGGATGCTTTAGCAGTTTGCTTAATGGAACTCAACGGTTTTAAAGAAAATGATTTTGCTAAATTCCACCCGGGCGGAAGTTTGGGGAAAAATCTTACCGCAAAGGTAGAACAGTTTTTATCACCGCAAAAACCTCAGGTTTCACCCGATTCTTCCGTGCGCGATATTATTATTTCCGTAAGCAGTTCCAAGCACGGTATCACGGTGGTGACAGATGCCGAAAAAATTACCGGCGTAATTACCGACGGTGATTTACGGCGGATGCTCCTGAGTGACCAGGATCTCACGGTGCTTAAAGCTGAAGATATTATGAGCAAAAATCCGAAAAGCGTTGATAAAAACTCTTTAGCAAAAGAAGCGATGCAGATTTTAAAAGACAAAAATATCGGCCAACTCATCGTTACCGAAAACGGAAAATATTTTGGCATTATCGATATTCACCGGCTTTTGGATGAAGGAATTAACTGATGCAGTTTTGGCATTTTTAAAAAATCTACCCAAAAAGCAACCAATTTTTCCAGAATTGATTTATTCCACACATTGTAAAGGAGTTTAGCCAATAATTTTTTAATTTCGCAACATTAGAAATGAAACCGGCGCGCTGCCGGCCTCGTACATATTAAAAAAAGTTTTGTGACCGAAAAAAAAGAAATGTCCTTTCTTGGGCATATAGGTGAATTAAGAGCACATTTAGTCCGTTCTCTGATTGCGATCGTGATTTGTGCCATCGTTATTGGTTTCAATGTAAACTGGATCATGGACCATATTTTTTTCGGGCCTACACGCAATGATTTTTTAACTTTCCGTGTGGTGAATCATTTTTCGCGCGAACTCATCGGTGAAAACAGCATCACGCTTCCCGGACATTTTGCCGTTCAGCAGAAAAAACTTTTCGAACAGTTCAACGTCATGATGGCGGTTTCCATTTTTGGTGGAATGGTGGCAGCTTTTCCTTATTTAATCTGGGAATTGTGGCGCTTTATTTCACCGGCTTTGCATCCCAACGAAAGAAAAAACTCGGCTTTTGTCATCAATTTCGTCTGGATTTTATTTGCAATCGGCATTCTTTGCGGTTACTTTCTAATCTTGCCGTTTGCGATCAATTTCGGTTTGCTTTTCAAGGTTTCAGACAGCATTACGCAGCTTTTTGATCTTACCGATTATACCACTTTATTTATGCAGGTTGTTTTGGGAATGGGACTTGTTTTTCTGTTTCCGGTGATTGTTTATTTCCTTACTTCCATTGGAATTCTTACGCCGCAATTCATGCGAAAATATCGCAGGCACGCCATTGTTTTAATCATGGTTGTCGCAGCGATCATAACGCCCGCCGATGTATTAAGCATGATGATGGCCGCTTTCCCACTTCTTTTGCTGTACGAATTCAGCATTTTGATGTGTGCCTACACCTTCAAAAAAGTTCAGAAAAGAAATCTGGAAACTACAGACCTTCAAAGGTAAAAACGAAAAAAACGGCCTTTTACGACCGTTTTTTCTTGTTTTACTGTTCTACAAAGTCTTTTAAATTTTTACCTAAAATTTCGGTCCAGCCGTTGTTAAAACTTTGCTTTTGAAAGTCAGTGCCAAGATGCTTGAAATTTTCCAGGCCTTTATGGGTGATTGTAACCATTGTTTTCCCACCGTCTTCTTCCAATTCCCATTTCACAATGCTTTTATCTTTAGAAAGCTCAGGATAAGTCCAGGTATGCTTCAGTTTCCGCTCTGGAATAATTTCCAAAATTTCACAGCGGTGATGATACTTTTGGGCATCGCCAGGCTCATAAAAATTGAATTCCTTATGAGTTTCCAGTTCAAAATCCGGAATATCAAAATACCATTTATTCATCTGCGCTTTATCGGTCAAAGCCTGCCAAACCTTTTCCACCGGCGCATTAAGCTCGTTTTTTACGACTACATTTTCGTGCATAACAGTAATTTTTTATTGATGCTACTAAAGTTACCACAAATTTCAAACATAGATAAAAGTATTCAGCTGATTTAATTCATTCTTTAATTTTAAATTACATTTGTGAGCATTTTTATGTAAAATTTTTAATTCATTTTCCTTTTTAGAAGTGAATGAAATTAACCAAAATCAATGAAAGTTCTAAGGAAAATGATGATCGCAGTTTTAATCTTAATCTCAGTTTTGGTGGTTGCCGGCTACTTTATTTTGCAACATCCAAAATTTGGGAAGGCCCCGTCGGGAAAGCGTTTGGAAAGAATCAAAAAATCTCCGCATTATAAAAACGACAATTTTGATAATCTCAGTTTCACGCCGCAGCTCGCGGAAGACACTTCCATGCCGAAAGTGATGTACCGCTTTCTGTTCGGCAAAAATGAAAATGCGAAACCGAAACAGAAATTTAATTTCACCAAAGGCGATCTGAAAAACTTGAATCCAAATGAAAATATATACGTTTGGATGGGACATTCCTCCTATTTTCTGCAAATTGACGGCAAAAAAATTCTGGTTGATCCGGTTTTCAGCGGAAACGCATCACCGTTTTCTTTCACGACCAAAGCTTTTGCAGGTTCCGATTTATACGCGACTGATGACATTCCGGAGCTTGATTATCTCATTATTTCGCACGATCACTGGGATCACCTCGACTACGAAACCGTGACCAAACTGCTGCCGAAAGTTAAGCAAGTCATTACAGGCCTCGGCACCGGCGAACATTTGGAATATTGGGGTTATAAGCCGGAAAAAATCATCGAACTCGATTGGGGCGAAAAGGCAGATTTAGGAAATGGTTTTAAAATTTATGCCGAAACAGCGCGGCATTTTTCTGGCAGAACTCTCAAAAGAAATCAGGCGATTTGGGCAAGTTTTGTTTTCGAAACGCCGGAACGAAAAATTTACCTCGGCGGCGATTCCGGTTTTGATGACCACTTTGAAAAAATTGGTAAAAAACACGGTGGCTTTGAGCTCGCGATTTTAGAATTGGGGCAGTACAACAAAGACTGGCGCTTTATTCACATGCTTCCGGAGGAATTTTTGGTGGCGGCGAAAAATTTAAATGTAAAACACATTATTCCGGTTCACAATTCAAAATTTGAACTTTCGCTGCACGGCTGGAAAGAACCTTTGGAAAAAATTACCGAACTGAACCAAACCAAAAAATTACCGCTTTTAACGCCTAAAATTGGTGAGATCGTTCCGTGGCATGACGAAAACAAAATTTATGGAAACTGGTGGGAAGCGTACGATTAAAAATTCGGAATGAATTTTTCTGAATAAAAGAATATGCTGCTAAAAACAGCATTTTTTTTAAAATTTTTAAAAAACTAAACCATGAAAAAAACATTACAGATTGCCAACGGTTTCGCACTGGTTTTTACCATCATTTTCAATTATCTCAGCAATACCGGCATTTTCGGCGGGAAAACCATCGGTGATGTTTCCGATGAGTACAAGACTTTAATCACACCTGCCGGTTACGCTTTTTCAATTTGGGGCTTGATTTACCTGCTCATGCTGGTTTTCGTGATTTATACGGGACGAAGTCTATTTAAACCCGAGAAAAGTGATACCGATAATTTCGTGGAAAAGATCGCTTGGTGGTTCGTGCTTTCATGTGTGGCGAACTGTTCCTGGATCCTCGTGTGGCTCTACGGTTACGCGGGTTTTTCGGTCTTAATTTTAATTATCGCGATGATTTCTTTGCTGATGATTTTACTACCTGCTTTAGATTTTGCTAAAAGCGGCTTGAAAAAATGGCTCATCAATGTTCCGTTTCAGATTTACGCCGGCTGGATGAGCGTCGCGCTGATTGTTGCCACCGCTTCCTGGCATCAAAAAATAGGTTGGAACGGTTTCGGCATTCCCGAAGCGGCCTGGACTATTATTCTGGTCAGCATTGCAACCGTTATTCATCTATTAATGACGTGGAGAAAAAATGCGCCATTCTTCGCTTTTGTCGGCGCCTGGGCTTTTGTCGCGATTGCGCAGTCAAACAGCGACACCAATCCTGTGATTAGCAGTTTCGCGATTATTGCAGCGCTGGTTTTAGTTATCAGCAGCGTAATTCATTTATTTAAATTTAAAATTGCCACTGCCGAACCATAATTTTAAAATTTTTGGAGCTTTTAAGGCCAAAAAAATAGTTTCGTAAATTTGGGAAAAATCAAAAATAATGTCATTTAAGCAGCTAATTTTTTCCGTGTTCTTTCTATTTTTCATTTCGTGCAATGCACAGAATCTTACTAAACTTGAACCTTTGGACGCGGAGCTTACGACCGTAAATTATCCGTTTCCTGTTCAGTTCAAGGAAGTGAAAAATCAGGGACAAAACTTGAAAATGGCTTTCATGGATGTGAAACCGGAGAAACCAAACGGCAAGACAATTATTCTGCTTCACGGTAAAAATTTTAATGGCTTTTATTTTGAAGAAACTGCGAAAGTGCTTTTAAAAGAAGGTTTTCGCGTCATTATGCCGGATCAGATTGGCTTCGGAAAATCCTCAAAACCGAAACAGTATCAGTTCAGTTTTCAGCAGCTTGCCGAGAATACGAAATCTATTTTGGATAATTTAAAAATTGAAAAATTCATCGTTTTTGGTCATTCCATGGGCGGAATGCTGGCGACGAAAATCGCCGTGATGTATCCCGAAAATGTGGAAAAACTCATCCTGGAAAATCCGATAGGTCTGGAAGATTACCGAAAGTTTTCACCGTACCAAAACATCGATAAACTCTACGCTTCTGAGCTGAAAAACACCTACGATTCCTATAAAGATTACCAGCTGAAATTTTACTACGACGGAAAATGGAAACCGGAATATGACAAATGGCTGAATATTTTGGCTGGCTGGACGATTTCTAAAGATTTCCCGATAACCGCCTGGAATGCGGCGCTCACCACCGATATGATTTACACGCAACCTGTCGTTGATGATTTTGAAAAAATTACCGCGCCTACCCTTTTAATCATCGGAACGCGCGACAGAACCGCGATTGGCAAAGGAAATGCGCCAAAAGAACTGCAACCTTTAATGGGACTTTACCAAAATTTAGGCAAAGAAACCCAGAAAAAAATAAAAGGTTCAAAACTCGTGGAGCTCGAAAATGTGGGACATTCGCCACACATTGAGGTTTTTGATCGCTTCATCAAACCTTTACTTGACTTCATTAAATAAAGAAAATTTGCCGCTAAAACGGCATTTTTTTTTGTTTTGAATTTTTTCGTAATTGTAGGAAATGGGTCAAAAGGTTTACTACAGCGGCGTTTATGGCGAACAATCGATAAAATTGGTACGTGAAATCATCAATATTATTCCGTTGGACGACGTTTTCAGCAAATCCGGATATTCCATAAAATCCCATGCGCACCGCAATTTATTTCAGATTTTCGTGCTTGAAAAGGGCAAAATTGAGCTTTTGGCGAACAACGAAAAATACTGCGTTTCAAAGCCTTCCGTGCTCACGATTCCGCAATCTGTACTTCACGGTTTGGAATTTGAGCCAGGCTCCACAGGTTATCTCATTTCGCTTTCCGCGAACGCGGTTGAGCAAATGCTGAAGTTTGATGCCGCGGTAATTTATGAACTCGACACCATCAGCATTACCGAAATCGACCAGGAAAACCAGCTTGTTCAGGACGCCTACACGACCATCAAAAAATGTATTTTCGAATATCAAAACCAGCTTCCGGGCAAAGATTTGGCGCTGCAATATTTGGTCGGAATGCTTTTGTTGCGGCTTTACCGGATCAGCCAGGCGCACCAAACGCAGATTCATACGCTGAATCAGAACGAAAGAAGTGTTTTCCGTAATTTCAAAAAACTGGTTCAGGAAAATAATTCCATCATGAAAAAAATTGAAGATTATGCTTCAGAGCTCGGAATTTCTGTCGCATCGCTGAGCCAAATCTGCAAAACGATTTCCGGTAAAACGCCGAAAGAAGTCATCCTGGATTTCCTGATTTTAAACATCAAATCAACCTTGAAAAATATGGAATACAGCATTTCCGAAGTTTCCTATCAGTTTGATATTGATGATCCAAGTTACTTTTGCGCGATTTTTCAAACAAAAAAGCCGGCAAACCCCAAAACAGTACCGCGCAGATTATAATTAACCAGCAGTTCCTCTTCCTTTAAATTCGCATTTTAAACCACCGATTTCTCCGGTTTTTTCAATTTATCCTAGTAATAATTGAAAAAATCCTATTTTCCTGGAGATAAGAGTGGTAAATTCGGTATTCAATTAAGTTACAGCAATTTAACTTTAAAAATACCGAGCATTAATGGCAAATTTTCCCACAATTATAAGTGTTGAAGCGACAATTATCGAGTTGCCGACCATCCGTCCTCACAAACTTTCTATGGCGACAATGCGGAGTCAAACGATGGTGATTGTCAAAATAACTTCCGATGATGACATTATTGGTTGGGGCGAAGCGACTACAATCGCGGGAATGAATTATGGTCCGGAGTCTCCGGAAGCGATGAAACTTTCCATTGACCAGTATATTGCTCCTTTAATTTTAGGAAAAGATGCATCAACCCTCAATGCTTTAATGCATCTCATTAATGAAAATGTGAAAGGCAGCACTTTCGCCAAAGCCGGAATTGAAACTGCTTTGTTGGATGCTTTAGGAAAAAAATTGAATGTTTCCGTTGCGCAGCTTTTGGGCGGTTCTGTCCGCAAAGAACTTCCGGTTTTATGGACATTATTTTTTTTCCGATACGCGCGGTCATGGTGAAAGTGAAACCACCGATGGAGACTATTCAGCAGAACTTTTGGGAAATGACATTTTGGAACTGATAAAAATTTTGGGCATTAAAAGCTTTAATTTTTGCGGTTTTTCAATGGGCGGTTTAATCGGGCAATGGCTTGCTTTAAATGCCGGTGACCGCGTTCAAAAAATCGTTTTGTGCAATCCTTCAGCTAAAATCGGTACCGCGCAAAGCTGGAACGATCGAATCGACTTGGTAAAAAATGAAGGTTTGGAAAAAAATTGGCGAAAACACCGCTGAAAAATGGTTTACCGATGATTTCATTAATAACGAAGCCGCGCAAGTCCAGGAAATTTTAGAAAATTTCAAAAAAAATTCACCACAGGGTTATGCTTCCTGCTGTGCAATGGTTCGCGATGCGGACTTTCGGAAGAATGGAAAGACATTGAAAAAAGGATTTTAATAGTTTCTGGAAGCCAGGATCCAGTGACAACGGTTCATGACCGAAATGAAATGCAGAAAAACATTAAAATTCTAAGCATGGGATTTTAAAAGCGAAACCTTTATCTGCTTTTGAAAGTCCAAACGAATTTAATGAAGCAGTGCTGAAATTTTTAAAATAAAAAAATATGCCCTTCAAACGGCAAAAAAAGTTCAAATGACTTCTGGTTTTAATAGCTTAAAGCAAATTTAATTCCGGTGACAGCATTTCCAGGAACAAGTTATTTCGACAGCGCAGAATCATCTGCCATAAATGGCGGTGGTCCTGTAGACACTGCTGTGATGGGCGGGCTGCAAGTTGATGAAGCCGGAAATTTAGCCAACTGGGCAGTTCCGGGCGAACCGCTTTTGGGCGTTGGCAGCGCCATTGATTTGGCTTTCGGAGCAAAAAAACTCATCATCACCATGATCCACACCGAAAAAGACGGAACACCGAAAATTGTTCCTGCCTGCGATTTACCTTTAACCACGAAACGCGCCGTGGACGTGCTCATCACGGATTTAGCAGTTTTCCGCTATATAGACGGTAAACTGACTTTAACCGAACTACTGCCGGGCGCAACATTAGAGGAAGTCCGCGCAAAAACGGCAGCGAAATTCGGAGAAAAGCTCGAAGCGTAGCAGCCAGGCATTTTAAAAAAAATTGCCGTTTAAACAGCCAAAAATTTTTGAATTAAAACAATTTTTGGCAGCAAAGATTAGCAAGATGAAAGGAATTACCGGGTTCAGATCTTTTATTTTTTCGCCCATAATCATCTATATTTTTCGATGTTTGGTGGGATTTTCCCATTGGTTTCTGGCTCATGAAAACACTTCCAAATGCCGATTTATTTTGGGCATTGCTTTCCATCATGTTCGTGATTTCTCCGGAAGGAAAGATTCGCCACGCCTGACATTGGAGCGTGTAAAAGCCAATTTGATTGGCGCATCTTCCGCCTTTATTGTAATTGCGCTACCGATTGATATGTTTTACAAAATAATGGTTGGAATTGTAGTTTCCGCCGTGCTTTGCAGCGTTTTTATTTTGCTGAATGTTTCGAGAACCGCCGTGGTTGCCATCATCATTATTTTAATTGAAAAACCAAACGACGGTTTTATGGCATCGATCGACCGTTTTCTTTCAGTTTTGGTGGGATGCACCATCGGTTTATTAGTGGTGATTTTTACCGGCTCTTTGATTAAATTTTTACATAAAAAATTGCTGAAAGTGGAACGCCGAATCAACCATGAACATTAGAAAACATAAAAAAATGTATCTTTAAGACCTTAAAAAATTTAATCAGATGACAAGTAAAAACGCATATATTATTGATGGAACCCGCTCTGCGATCGGAAATTTTAAAGGAAGTCTGGCACCGGTGCGAACTGATGATTTAATGGCTTCTGTCATTAAAAGTTTAATCGAGAAAAATCCGGAGCTTCCGGTTGACAAAATTGATGACGTGATTATTGGTTGTGCAAACCAAGCAGGTGAAGACAACCGAAATATCGCCAGAATGTCGCTGCTTTTGGCAGGGCTTCCGGTAACCGTTCCGGGTGAAACCGTAAACAGATTGTGTGCTTCAGGTATGAGCGCAATTGTGCAGGCATCGCGTGCCATAAAATCCGGCGAAGGTGATTTATTTATCGCCGGTGGCGTTGAAGGAATGTCGCGCGGACCGTACGCGATTTCAAAGGCTGAAAGCGGTTTTGGAACTGATCAAAAAATGTACGACACGAGTTTTGGCTGGCGTTTCATCAATCCTCAAATGGAAAAAATGTATGGCACTGACGCGATGGGCAAAACCGCAGAAAATCTGGCGGAAATGTACCAGATTTCACGTGAGGAACAGGATGAATTTGCTTTAAGTTCCCAGCTGAAAGCCAAAAAAGCACAGGAGAGCGGACGTTTAGCGGAAGAAATTTCGGATATCGTCATTCCACAACGAAAAGGTGAACCGACCGTGGTTAATCAGGATGAATTCATCAAACCAAATTCCACAATGGAGATTTTGGGAAAACTGCGCGCAGCTTTTGTGAAAGAAAACGGAACTGTGACCGCCGGAAATGCCTCAGGTTTAAATGACGGTGCGGCTGCGGTAATTGTCGCTTCCGATGAGGCAATTGAAAAATATAATCTGAAACCTTTAGCGAAAATCGTGACTTCCGCCGTGACCGGAACGGAACCGAGAATTATGGGAATCGGACCGGTGGACGCGACAAGATTAGCGCTGAAAAGAGCCAATCTCACTTTGGAGCAAATGGATATTATTGAACTTAACGAAGCGTTTTCAGCGCAAAGTATTGCGGTTTTAAAAGAACTCGGAATTGCCAATGATGATCCTCGTGTAAATATCAATGGCGGTGCAATCGCGCTCGGTCACCCGCTGGGAATGAGTGGAACGCGCATTACCTACTCCGCGGCTTTGGAATTGAATAAAACCGGAAAAAAATACGCCTTAGCAACAATGTGTATAGGTGTCGGACAGGGTTACGCGGTAATTTTGGAAAATCCGAATATTTAGGCAAAACCAAAAAAATATAAGCAAAAAGCCGGAAATTTTTTCCGGCTTTTTTTTGCTGTTTTAGTGGCCAATTTTTTCGTTTTAAAAGGAGCGAAAATCTTCGCCTAGCCCGGATTGCAGCGGCATCCTTTTGCGGAGCGAAGCGGAGCAAAAGATATAGCGGAAACCTAACAAAGTGGTTCGGCGTAGCCAAAGCCGGTCGGAATCTCCAAAAAGATAGGTCACTTTTTGTTAGCTTCTAATAAATAATTAATGCGCCTGAGCTTTGGAAGGATCATCGTAATTTACCATCCAGTTGATGCCAAATTTGTCCGTCCACATCCCGAAATAAGCGCCCCAAAAAGTGTCGGAAAGCGGCATCGTGACATTTCCCCCCTCGGAAAGCCTGTGGAAAACGCGCTCGGCTTCCTCGCGCGAATTGGTATTGATGGAAAGCGAAATGTTGTTACCAATTTTATGCTCGTGAACGCCCGGCATGGTGTCGCTACCCATTAAGATGGTTTCTTCCGAAATAGGAAGCGTGATGTGCATGATGCGGTTTTTGGCGTCCTCTGGAAGTGGTGGCATGCCTTCTGCTGGCGGCATATCACCGAATCTGCCGACCATTGGAAATTCTCCGCCGAAAACGGATTTGTAGAAATTGAAAGCTTCTTCGCAGTTGCCGTCGAATGTTAAATAGGAGTTTATTGTTGCCATGGTTTAATGGATAATGGTTAATGGTAAGTGAGAGTTGATGGTTGATGGTTGATGGTTGATGGTTGACAGTTGAAATTTATAAGTAACAATTAATCATTAATAATTAACTCCATTTTAATGTTGGCGCGTTCGTAGGGCGTTTCTTCGTCCAGCGGAACTTCTACAAACCCAAACTTTTCATACATCGCAAGTGCAGGTTTTAAGCTGCGGTTGGAAAGTAAAATGAGTTTTTCGAGACCTAATTTTTTGGCTTCGCGAATCGAATATTCCATTAAAATATTTCCGATGCCGTGACCTTTAAAATCTTCAGTTACCGCCATCTTTGCAAGTTCGTAACCGTCGTGCTCTTTTAATAAAGCGGCAGTTCCGACAATTCTATCTCCGATTTTTGCGAGAAAAATCTTGCCGCCTTTTTCGATGATTTCTTTTTCCGGATTAGAAAGCTGATGTTCATCAAAATCTTCGACAACAAAATATTTCTGCAGCCATTCTACATTTAAATTTTTAAAATCGTCGCGGTATTGCGGCTCAAAATCGATGATTTCTACATTCATTTTCTGAAATTTTGGCGGTTAAAATGGCAAAAAAATATATTTTTAAAAGTGAAAAGTTTTAGAAAAAAACCATGTTTAAGCCCCTAATTTTTATTGGTTCTTCCAGTTGGTTTTATAAGTCAACGTTCCGTCATAGCTTTTCCAGTCACCGATAAATTCGATGAACTGTCTTTCAATTTGCTGCGTTTTTTTGCTCCAGAAAAAGGTGTAAATCATTTTGCCCGTAAAAATGCCGGAATGCTTACCATGCGGTTCCTCGGCAAGTTCATATTCGCCATACACTACGCTGCGTTTTTTACCGTCTTTGTATTTGGTGAGCGTGAGTTTTCCTTCAAATTTGCTTAAATTATTTTCAACCAACGAATTGCCGGAAAGATAATATTGCTGGTCATTTTTTCTATTTTGTTCGGAAAGAATGACTTTAACTTTGATTTTTTCCGGACCAATTGTACCGGAATAAGGTTGCGATTTGTTCAGCCAAACTTCAGAAATATTCGGCATCTGCGCGAAAGTGAAACTGCTGAACAGAATTAAAAAGAAGAGAAATTTTTTCATTTTTTTGTGTTTTATAGTTAAACGCCGAATTGTTCTAAATGATGATTCAAATGTTTCGCAAACATATTATTCCATTCCTGAGCGTTAAGTTTACCAAAGGAAAACGATTCTTTACCGTCGAAAGCATCGCGTCCTAATTGCTGTGTTTTCTGGATGAAGCCGATGAGGCGTTTTTTTTCCAAAATGAAATCCTGCGGTTGCGTAATCCGGAACTGCGGTGAAGTCGGAGAATTTCTTGCATAGGATTTTTCACCAACCACTTTTGGCTTCACAAACTTTTTCAAAATGAATTTTGCCACAGCACCCGGTGCCTTGTGTTTTTGAGGCTCGTACACCATTTCGTAGGTCACGTTGCAGTGCGCCAGCATTTGATCAACGCTCATTTTCCCCCAATCAGGCGTAGAAAAAGGGGTTAGCTTATTAATGCGGTCGATATATTTTTGCGCTTCCTGCGCATTGAAGACATTTTGCACCGTGTAGTTTTAAAGGACAAAAATAGAATTATTTATGGAATGTGCTGCAATTATATTTCGCTGCGAATTCTGCTTAAAGTTTCCTGCGAAATCCCGAGATAAGAGGCAATCATTCCCAGCGGAGCACGCAGAACAATATTTGGATTTTCTTCTAAAAGTTGGGCGTATTTTTCTTTTGCGGTCATGTGTTGCAAAGAATTGACCCGTTTTGACATTTGCGTCATTAAATTCCCCAAAAGAAACCGACTGAAATTTGCGGAGGTTAAAGAAACGGAACACAATTCTTCCAATTTTTTATAATCACAAAAAGTGATGGTGCTTTCTTCTAAGGTCTCGATATTATAAATGGAGGGAACATTGCTGAAAATAGTATCGATGCTGCCAAAAGATTTTCCTTCTGAATAAAAATTGGTGGTGATGTCTTTTCCTTTTTCAAAATAGTAGGTTCGCGCCAAACCGTTTTCCATGTAATACACATTTCGGTTATAGGTATTTTGATGACTTAGAAGTTCGCCTTTTGCGAAGGTTTTGGTCTGCGTTTCGGTATGGAAAAATTCTTCCGTGATCGGATCCAGTTGAATATATTTTGAAATTTGGTCTAAAAGTTTCACGTGCCGTAGTTTCCACAAAAATAATGAAAGAATCTGCACAAAAGCGCGGAACTAATATTAAAAACAATTTTGGAACGAAGCGAAATCTGCAGCCCGACTTGAACGGAGCTCTTTTTAATTGGTGGCTGAGCTTGTCGAAGCCACCAATTAAAAAAGCGGGAGTGGAAGGCGGAAATGTCTGCCATAAAAAACGTCCGAACCGAAGTCCAGACGTTCCCAACAAACAAACAGTATGAAAACTGTTCTATTTTAATTCAGAAAATTTTCATCGCCGATGATTAAATTCGGATTCTCGTCCGTAGGAGTTTCCTCCTCGTAATCTTCTGAAATATTGTATTTTTTGAACAGGAAATGGATTTTAATTTTCAAGGCGATCCAGCCGATAATGAAATACACCCAACCTAAAATCAGCAAGTGAACCAAATATTTTTTAGTCAAAATTGCAGATCCGTTTTGAACAACCATGATCTTCAGCGCTTCTAAATAAGGCGTTAAAGGAATAATCGCTGTAAAATTTTTGATAAATTCCGGCATGGCGTAAGTCGGCCACGTAAATCCACTGATGATAAATGCAGGTGACGCGATGACCATTAAATACTGAGTTGCTTTCAGCGCATCCGGAATTACAATACTTACCAAAACTCCCAAATTGGTTGCTGCAACGACAAAAACTGCGGTGATTAAAAAGAAATTCCAGACATTATCGGGGACGGGAATTTTGAAATAGAGACTGCACAGATAGAAGAAAAGAATGTTAAAATTCGCGAAAATCCAGATTGGCAGACATTTAATCGCCATCACGGCGACCGCATATTTTTCCTTACCTGCAAAATCTTTGATGAAGGATTCTCTTTTAAATTCTTCGGAAAACGAAACAGCCATCGCGAGTAAAATCACCTGCTGTAAAACGACCGCCATCATTGCAGGCCACATAAAAATGAGGTAATTACTGGTAGTGTTGAAGAGCGTAATATAATTCGCTTTGAAAGGTTCGAACTGGGTTTTCGCCAAATCGGCATTCATTCCTTTTTTTTGCAGGGCTTTTATTTCTGCTCCGGCGGAAAAAGTTCCCAAGGTTTGTTGAATGGCTTTCGTGGCGAAATTCGCGGTTAACACGTTTGAAGTGTTTACATAAACATTCACTTCCGGATATTTTTTCTGCAGCATCATGGCTTCGAAACGTTCCGGAATGATGATCACAGCGGCTGCTTCCGTTTTTATGGTTTCATCTTTCAGGTTTGCCGGTTCGTTGATGTAACTTAATATTTTCAAGGGTTTGCTGTCCTGAAGCATTTCCAAAAGTTGGTCGGATAAAGGCGTGTTGTCGTGATTCACCACGATCACGGGAATGTTTTCTACTTTCCCGGATTGATAAGTAAATCCGATCAATAACGCATAGAAAATCGGTGCTAAAAAGAAAACCGAAATCAAGGTTTTGTTCGTTAAGAACAGGCGGAATTCCCTTTTTAATAAATATTTGATTTGTTTCATTTTGTGACTTTTAATTATACAATTACTTTAAAGTCACATTAGAATTCACCAAAATATCTTTCGCTGCCTTCTGATTTTCCGGCACTACTTTGATTTCGTAAATCGCTTCTTCCGGTTCGTAATCAGGGAAAGCGGTCGTGATATCTGCATATTTTGCCAGTTGTTTGATGGCGACAATTTTTCCGGTAAATTCTTTTTTGTTGTAGTTCACCAACATTTTCACGGTCATTCCTTTTTGATATTTCGAAATTTTACTTTCGGGAATTGTAAATCGGAAATAAGAAGTTTCCGGAATATAACCTGTGAATAGCGGATAACCAGCAGTTGCCAATTCTCCTTTGTTCAACGCGATGGTTTCAATTTCCATGTCATTTGTAGCGATGATGTATTTTTCAGAATTCGCAATATTTGCTTCCTGCAATGCTCCGCGCGCCTGACTTTCCTGGCCTTGTGCCATTTCAATTTTTTCGTAGCGCGTTCCGGATTGTACATCATGAAGTTCAGCATTCACCGCGTCTAACTGCGCTTTTGCACCTTGGTATTTTGCAAAATATTCATCGTAATTTTGGGGCGAAAGCAAACTGTCATCATACATATTTTTTGCTCTGTTGAAAGATTTTTGAGCATATTGAAACTGCTCCTGTAAACCTTTTTGTTTTGCTTTTAACTGACGAAGTTGATCGCTGGTTGCACCATTTTTCGCCATTTGAACTTGCGCTCTGGCTGCAGAAGTTGCACCTTTTGCCTGCGCAATTTTCGCGGAAACTTCGGGAACATCTAAAATTGCAAGCGTATCGCCCACTTTCACGGTTTGTCCTTCTTCTACTTTAATGGTGAGAATTCTCCCGGTTAATTTTGGAGCGAAGGAAACAATTTCCTTTTTTGTTTTACCCACAATTTCTCTTTCAGGTTTTGATTCTTTACAGCCCGAAAGTGCGAGAACACTTACCAAAGCCAAAGAAGTTAATACAGTATTTTTCATTTTGTTTGTTTGTTATGGTTGGTCTTCATTTTTTTAACCGCAAAAGAGACAAAAGTTTTATGTATAAGAAGTGAATCAAAAGTATGCATAAGCATCATGTAATAATGAGTATCTAATTTTGCCTTCTTTTGAAAATCTAAAATCCTCTATTTGTCTTTTAAATCTTTTGCGGTAAAAACTAAAAATTTGCAGTTATTTATTTTTATTTAAAGTTTTTCGATCTGCAAATTCTGCGTCGATTTCATCAGTTCGATAGCGCTTCTTCTTTGATTAAAAATCGCGTTCTGATATTCCAGTTCGGCATTTTGCAAATCATTTTCAGCCTCGATTAAAGCAGCGGAAGTTTTGGTTCCATATCGGAATTCTTTTTCCACCTGTTCTAAACCTTGTTTTGCAATTTCACGGGATTTTTCTTTCAATTTGATTTGAGAAGTTGCAATCGTGTAATTCGTTAGATTGTTGGCTAAATTCAGATTCAGTTTTTTAGAAGCATCGCGTTTTTTATTTTCTAAAATTTCCTTCTCAATTTTGGCTTTTTCAACCAGATGCTTTCCTTCATTACCATCAAAAACATCCCATTTAAAACCAACTCCGGCTTGAACCAATGGCAAAACATTTAAATTTGAGGGATTAAAATCCAGTTTCTTTCCGGAATTTGGCAACAATTCTTTTGACGTTGAAATATTCCCATTGAACAAACCAATATAACTGACGGACGTTTGTGCCTGAACTTTTGGAACCCACCATCTTTCCTCGGCTTTAATTTTATAATCGGTTGCTTTGATGCCGTGATCCAGGGCTTGAATCTCTACTCTATTTTCAATATTCTGATCAAGAACTTCGTAGGAAATTGTTTGTAATTGCGGTTGAATTAAAGCAATTCTGTCTCTTTCGATTCCGGTTAAAATTTCGATTTGGGTAATCAGCAATTCTTTTTTTCCTTCGTATTCTACTAATTTGGAATCTAAAGTTGCTTGCGCCAATTCTATTTTTTTGTGATCGTAAGGAGTGATTAATCCATAACCCAATGCTTTGTCAGCCGTTTTTTTATTAATATCTAAACGTTTTTTCGCTTCATCTAAAACTTTTTTAGATTCCTGAACCAAGGCCATTTGATCATACGCTTTTGAAATTTCGGTAATGATTTCATCCCGGCTTTTCTGCATTAATAAATTTTCAGAAATATTTTTTTCTCTATTTGCTTCTTTTAGATATTTCACTTTTCCACCAGAATAGAGCAAAACACTCGCTTCGGCTTTTGCCATGGTTGAAATGCCGGAAATATTCAGATTATTTGAAAGTTGACCCTCTGGAATTACAGCGCCCGGAAAAATGGGAGGAAGTGCGGGCAGATTAATTTCCGGTGAATTAAGACGCGCGGAAGTGTAGAGATAACCGGCTTTTCCGGTCACTTCAACTTTCGGAAGAAAAACATCTTTCAATTTTTGATCATCCAGTTTGGTGTATCTATTTTCGAGGGTTTGTTGTGTTAAAGTTCCGTCATTAACCAAAGCACTGTCAATCAGTTCCTGTAAAGTTGGTGCCTGTTGGGCGGAAAAAACCAGCGGAAAAAAGAGCAGCAATTTGCCCAGATTATTTTTAAAGGTTTTCATTTTCTCTATTTGTTTGTTTGATGGTACAAAGTTGAGAAGAATCGAAACCAAATCCTTTGATATTTGTCAAAAACATATTATCTGCTGAACTTTGTGGGCAAATATTGGTCTTGTGTCCATAGATTTCATCCACGGTTATTACTGTTGAATCCTTCGGATTCATTGAAAGATTAGACTTAAGAGCGATTTAATCCTATGGAGGGACATAAAAAAATCCGCTTCAAAACTGAAACGGATTTATAATTAGTGAAAGCGAAATTATTCGGTATTCGTAACCTTAGTTCCTTTCGTATGCGCATTCATTTGTGGGGCATAATAATTTTGCAAAGTGGTAATTCCATTGCTAAACGTTCCGGATGCATTACAAATATAATCGTACTCAAAAATATATTTTCCTTTCGGCATATTTTCAATATAGAAATTAGTGGAAGCATCTTTGGTCGATTGATAATAACCTAAACCGTTTTTCCATTCGTAACCGGAAATTACATTTAAAGGTTCAAATCCTGCGGCGCGCATGTCTTTCAAATGCAGATATTCCATATTGCGGTTGGTGTTTAAAATCATTCGCACGGTGACTTTATCACCCACTTTTAGCGGTGAACTTGCCGAAATTTTCACAAGCTCCTCTCCGTTGACGGTTTTGACTTTTTTATACAGTTCCTTCGTAATTGAAAGGTAAGATTCTGAAGATTTTATTTTATCTAAATCTTCGTAATACTGCCAGAATAGACCGCCCTGAATAATTCCGGCACCTGGTTTTGTGACGGTAACTGTCCCTAAGCTTTTATCAATTTTTTCAGATTTCACGGTTTTTTTCAAGTAACCGGTAGCTTTTGCGTCAGGATTTTCAAGTTCTTTTCCGCCCCAAATGATGGTCGCTATTTCACTTTCAGGCGTGGTCCAGGATTTTCCGGAATTCAAAATGGTGAAAATTACTTCGGCGGTGCCGCGCGAACTTCCCCAGGAATTCACTTCTTTTTGGGTGATAAGCCAGATTTTAAGTTCTTCGATAAAATTCACGTCCGAAGGCGCCAATTTTTCAAAAGCTTCCAAAGCGCCCGCGTGATTCACCGTTTTCGAAGAATACCAGCCCCAGTCGTTGAGATTTTCCTTCCAATAAACGCCCTGATTTTCGGTGTCTGTTGAAGTTTCTTTAAGGTAAGTCAGGAATTTTTTCGAAATTTCCTTTTGGCCGTAATCATTAAATAAAATCGCGAGCCTGTGCAAACCAAAGAAGGTAAAATCGGTGATTTTTTCCGTTTTCGCTTTAGAAATGACGGCATTTTTCAGTGCCAGTCCTTTTTGTTTTAAAGGAAGTTCTTTTTCCCAATAATTACGCGTGTCCAGATAATCGAGGACGAAATTATTAACGACAAATTTTTTGTCGATTTCACCGTATTTCAGAACTTCCTGATCAACATAACCGATGAGTTTTTTCACCAAATCTTTCTGCTCGGAACTTTGATAGTCTTCCACATTGCCTTTTAGCCAAGCATTGATTTTGCCGAGGTTTTTCAGAATGTAGAGCGAGGTCGAATACGAACTTGGGTAGCCGGAATACCACGAAAACCCACCGTCGGGATTTTGTAGTTTCTGCAGTTCTGCCCAATCATCATTAATGGAATTTCGCATCGTGTTTGCGTCGAAAAGGCGCGCTATTTTTTCCATTTGTTCGGTCTCATTTTTACTTTCCAAAACCCATGGCGTTTCTTCCAGCAACAATTGTTTCAGTTCCTGATTTTTCTCCAGATTAGATTTTAACAAATCTTTAGATTGATATTCCTCAAACACCATTTTCAGTTTCGGATTGGCTTTGAAAATTTCGGAAGCCAAAACGTCGGCAAGCCATTTATTGAAAATAACGTCCGCGGAATTGTTTTGGTCGTTTTTCAAACTCGGCAAAGCAAACATAATTTCCCAAATGGGATTGGTGGTCAGCTCCAAGGTGTTTGAAAAATTATTTGCCGTTGCAGAGCCATTTTTTGCTAAATTTTCTAAAGTGAAAGTTTTGGTCTGGCCTTCTTTTACGAAAATCGGCACCGCATCGGTAACCAACATTCTATTCGGCAAGACCGCAATCGCCATTTGTTCACCATCAGAAAAATTACCTGCTTTGGCGACTATTTTTAGGATTATGGACGAAACATTATTTGGAACTTTCAGTTTCCAGCTCACTACTCCATTTCCGTTTTCTTTTAAATCAAAGGATTTTTGAATGTCATTTAAATTGAATTTACCTGAAATATCTTCATTGGTAAAAGCATCCAAAATCTGGAGTTGCGCCGTTCCGTTTAATTTTTTGTCCACCAAACTCGAAAGTTTTGTCTGCAGATTCAGTTCATCACCTTCACGCAAAAAACGTGGATAATTTGGCGTTACGGAAAATTCTTTCTGCGTGATGACCGTTTTTTCTAGAGTTGCCGCACGCGCATCTTTGGTGTGTGCTAAAAACATCAGTTTCCATTGTGTTAACGCTTCCGGTGAGGTGAATTCAAAATTGACGTTTCCGTCTTTATCAGTCATTAAATTCGGGTAGAAAAAAGCGGTTTCGCTAAGGTTTTGGCGAACGGGAATTTTATCCAATTTTTCCTTCTTTACTTTTTCAAGAATAACAACTTGATTAAGATTAAATTGCGCCGATGAGTCAACAGCATTTGAAGGCGGCGACGGCGGCGGTGTCCGGGATTCCATTTTGGCGGCAGACTGGACTCGAGTTCCATATGCTGTTACGACCACCTCTTTCGTTAATGTTCCGTAAAGTTCATTATACTGATCAAACCAACTAAAATTTGGAATATTAATATTTTCCTGCTTCAAATAAGGAATTCTTTTGCTGTAATTTTCCTGCGCTAAATAATCCTGAATTGCATACGAATTCATGATGAAATATTTGCGGTAAATTTGCTGCCAGGAGTAAGAATTGCTGGCAAACTGATCTAAAGATTTATCGTACATATTGGCCAAAACTTCAGCATTGACTTTTTCTTTTTCCTCGCCGAGGACTTTCACCGTCCATTTTTCTTTCGAATTCGGCTGCAGCTTGTCGCGGAAAGTAACGGTTTCAATTCGAAGTGGCTTTTTGTCGGAGCTTATAGCTAAAGTGATATTTTCGGTTTTCACGTCGTTGAACGCCACGAGCTGAAATTGAAGATTGAGTTGATCAATACTTTCATCTTTCGGAAAAGCCACGGAATATTCTAAAACGCTATTTTTTAAGGTTTTTTGCTCTGTTACTGTGTCGCCATTTCCGTTTTGAAGGTAGATGTTGACCAACGCATTTGGCACGGCGGAATAAACGTAAATTTTCGCTTTTTCGTTTCGTTGATATTCCAGTTTTGGCTGAATGACTTTCAAAAATGGTTTTTGCGAATCTGTTAAAAAACGTTTATCGAAAACTTCGAAAGTTCTTTCAGTTCTGATGGTGTCTTTTCCTTCAATATTGAACAGTTCCAATTTGTATTTTCCGGCCCCTAAAGAGCCAAGATTCAAGATTCGAGAATCAAGATTTTCTTCGCGTTTATTTTGAGTCTCGGTTCTAGGTTCTTGAGTCTTTTCCACTAAAACTTTTTCAACTTTTAGCTCTTTTTCGTCTTTAGAAAAATAGTCATGCGGAAATTTCTGAATGAATTCTGATTTTGAATATTTCGGCAAATCCTGAATTTCACTTTCAAAGTTGGAGCGGAAAATCCTTTCTTCTGGCTGAAGTTTTGAAAGTTTTACTTGATACGATTTCGCTAAATTTTGATCGTTGTAATTTTTGGTTTCAACTTTAATTTTTACCGGTTCATCAGTGAAAGAATCCTTGATTTCATCCGCTTTAATGTAATGTGACACCGATGCAACTTTCACATTTTCCGTCGCAGATTGCGTTTCACCATTAATGTCGGTAACCGACGCGTTAATTTCATAATTATCAATCTGAATTCCCTTCAAGGTTTCATCTTTTTCCAGCGCCACTTTGATAGTGAACTCTCCTTTTTCATTGGTTTTTACTTCACCTAAAATAGAGTTTTGGTTGTCATTTCCCCGCGGAAACCAATAGAAATACATCCAGCGGATATTACGTTTTTTAATTTCGTAATTCACGGTCGCGTTGGTGAGCGGAACGCCCGAAAACATCACGGCTTTACCTTTAATTTCAATGGTTTCACCGTACTTATATTCGTCTTTTCCAGGATCGATGGTTACCTCGAATTTTGGTCTTTTATACTCTTCAACCCGGAAATATTTGCTCGCATCATTATCCAAATCAGCGGACACCACCTGAAGTGAGAACTGGCCGTTTAATTTTCCGTTGGGTAACACAAAACTTCCGTGGTAGGAACCAAATTCATTCGTCGTGAAATTTTGCGAGGAAACCTCTTCGCCGTTCGCATCAATTAACTTAATTTTTTGGGAAACTCCTGCCGCTACAGATTCTTTTTCCTGAAGCAATTTGGTGTTAATCACTTTAAAATAAACAATCTGCCCGGGCCGGTAAATCGCGCGATCCAGGAAAATTTGCGCGTAATTTTCCTGCACTTGTTTTTGAGGTTCACGGTAGTTATCGCCGTAAACCTGCATCAAATTATAATCATTCGTCGCCGGTTGTTTCACCAAATAATAGCGATAATAATTGTCGTTTTTGGAAATCGGAAATTTAAAAATGGCGTCTGCATCAGTTTTCACATCGAAGGTGGAAGCGATTTTTCGGTCCGCCATTTCAAAGATTTTTAAGCCGCTATTTGGCAAGATTTTTCCGTTTTGCCGATCTACGAGTTTCAGTTCGTTCGTGGCAATTTTAGCCTCATTTTTTTTCTGATAAATAATCCGCGACGATGTAGCAATAAAATAGAAATTTTCCTGAATAGCACCGTCCACCACGTATTCCGCCAGATAAATTCCGGCTGGAAGCGATTTTATTTCAAGTGAAGTTTTATGCGTTTTGAAATCACTCAGCGTAGGCAAACTGTACGTTTCTTTCCGAACCAAAGTTTTTTTCACCGCCGCAAAACGGCTCTTATCATAGGTATTCGCAACATATTGCAGAAAATTCTGCTCATCGTTCTTCACTTCATAAATATTCAAAGAAAATTGCGTCACGTTTTTCGCTTCTGCCACCAAATGAATCGGCAAATTTGCCTGCGTGTGCGTTTCGTAATGGATGGTCAAAACCGGCTGAATGATTCTGTTTTCGCGGTTCAGAGTATTGTTAATCAACTTTGAATTTGAATATTTTTGCTTTGCTTCTTTAATTAAATTTAAAGCTTCGCCAAACTTCTCTTCGGAAATTAATTCATCTACCACATCAGCATAAATCATTACTTTATAGTCGCCGGCTGTTGATGAATTTAATAAAGCCTGAAGCCTTTCTTTTTTGTCTTCACAGTTGGTAAATTCACATTCATCCTGCACTTTTTTATGTTGAAAAAAAAGCTTCGAATTGCCAGTATTTTTTTGAATTAATTCTGAATATAATTCCGAAATTTTGGGCTGATTTGCCTTTAATTCATTTGGAGTAAAAAAATCATCGTTTTTCAAAAATTTAATTTCGTTCATCGAATTCCACTCAAAAAGTGTCGGAAAATAATCCAAATCTTCAGTTCCTTCAAAAATTTCCTTGTATTTGGAAAGCTGAATTTTAGCTAATTCCGCTTTTTTGGTGTCAAGCTCCTCGTAATGTTTTGCCAGGAAATTTTTAAAATCGAGTTTGCTCCATGTCTCAATTTGGGCAAAATCCTGATTATTAAAGTTTGTGCGCTGATTGATTTCCCAGGAATCGTTTTGATAATATTCACTGAAAAATTCACCTAAAAGCACCGTATAAAGCAACTTCTGCTCACCTTTGAGTGCATTTCCGAATGTGGAAAGTTTAGAAAAAAAACGGCTCGCAGCGTCATTATTTTCGTCATCAGAAGTTTGGTTTACAATGCTGAATTCCGCTTTTAGCGAGCGAATCAGCTGTATCGTGTTGGCTTCTTTCATGGCTTTCTGCTGGATTTCTAAAATGAGTGGTAGGTTTGATTTGTATTTTCCGGTGTTATAATTTTCCGCGACTTTTTTCCATTGATCGTCGTAATATTTTTGCCCGAAAAGTCCCGAACAGAAAGCGAAAAAAACGAGAAGGCTGAGGATTTTGGTGAATTTTTTCATATAATCGGTGCTGGATTTCAATTTGGGATTCTCAAAGGTTTTATTGGTTAAATTTGCATGTTATGCAGATTTTAAAATTACTAAAAAAATACGTGATTGACAGCCAAATTTATGTTGCCGTGATGGGAACTTCTCTGGCTGTTTTTTTTATGCTGGAACAAAATCTCATCAAAGTCCCTACAATTTTACTAATCTTCATCACCTATTTCAGCGGTTATCTGTACACCAAATACCAAAATACAGGCAAAATATTCTACCGTGTTTTAGCTTTTAATGTGGTTTGCGGCATTGTTTCGGCGCTTTTAATTTTGTATAACCACAACGAATACCGCCTGATCAAATGGATGATTATTGTGGTCATCGGACTTTTGTACAACAGCACTTCTCTCACTGTTTTTGTGCGGAAAATCCCGCTTTTTAAAGTTTTTTATGTGGGTTTAACCTGGGCTTTAATCAATTCCTGGTTAATTTTACCGCAGTTCAATGCTGAAATTTTCTGGATCAGCTGGTTATTTATCACCGCTTTGGTATTGCCGTTCGACATCCGTGATATGGCGTCTGACACGGTGGTAACCTTCCCGCGCTTAATCGGTGTACAAAACACGAAATATTTTGCTTATTTTTTGGTGTTTTTAAGCTTAAATATTGCGGTTTTTTCTTTGGAGCCAAAATTTGCTTTTGCATTTTTTTTGGCTGCTGTTTGCACCTTTTTTTTCATTTTTTATTCCGAACGGTCGCACCAGGACACTTATTTTTCTTTTTGGGTGGAAAGCTGTTCCGGCCTGCCGCTTTTAATTATCATTTTAATGAAGTATTTTTGACGAATGATCATCCGCAAACTTTCATTAATTAATTTTAAAAATCATTCGGCACAAAACTTCGAATTTTCCACGCAAATCAACTGCTTTGTGGGAAACAACGGTGTCGGAAAAACCAATATTTTAGATGCTTTGCATTATCTGTCTGTCGCGAAAAGTTTTCTGGGAAATACCGATTTAAATAATATCAGGATAAATGAAGATTTTTTCGCCTTGGAGGGGGAAATTTTTGATGGCGAAAAAGATAACATTCTTCAAATTCAGCAGTCGAAGGAAACCAAAAAAATCCTGAAAAAAAACGATAAATTATACAGCCGAATTGCGGATCATATCGGTTTTTTGCCCAGCGTAATTATTTCGCCTTACGATTCCAATTTAATTTCAGATGCCGGAGAAAGCCGTCGGAAATTTCTGGATTCCATGATTTCCCAAACCGATGCAGATTATCTTTTTAATTTAATTCAATACCAAAAAACAGTTCAGCAAAGAAATTCGCTCTTAAAAAATTTTGCTAAAAACCGGTTTTTTGATGCAGAAAGCCTGGAAATTTATGATGAACCTTTAACAAGATTCGCGACGGCAATTTTCGAAAAAAGAAAACATTTCACCGATTTGATGATTCCCATTATTCAGAATTATTACCGCGTCATTTCGCACGATAATGAAGAAGTTTCCGTTCAATATAAATCTGACCTTTTCCAGGCAGATTTTTCGGAAATTCTGAATGAAAATCTGGAACGCGACCGAGTGTTAACCTACACTTCAAAAGGTGTTCACAAAGATGATCTACTTTTCGAGATGAACGCTTCACCGATGCGGAAAACTGCCAGCCAGGGACAGCAAAAATCTTTTCTTATCGCCCTGAAACTTTCGCAGATGAACAGAATTAAAGAATTGACGGGAAAGACGCCCATTCTTTTGCTGGATGACATTTTCGATAAGCTGGATGACCAGCGTGTTTCGCAACTCATCGAACTGGTGAATAAAGAGCATTTCGGGCAAATTTTCATCACCGATACCAGCAAAGAACGCACGGAAAATATTGTAAAAAGAATTAACGAGGAAAGCAAAATTTTTGAAATCGAATGAAAAGAAAGAAACGCGAATATCAGTCTTCGGAACTCGTAAAATCTTTTGCGAGAATCTATGGCTTTGAAGATAAACTGCTGGCTTTCGAGGTGAAAGATCTGCTTCACGAATATCTGAACGATGATCTTTTCAACGAAATAGAATCTGTGAATTTAAACCGGAAAATAATTGAAATCCGGGTAAATTCACCGTTGCTTAAAAATGATTTCCGCTTGAGAAAAAGCTTTTATTTATCCAAATTTCAGGAAAAATTCGGCGCTGAACATTTTAGCGATCTTCTGGTTTTGTAACCACCGTATTTTCGACCATTTTTCGGCCTCTGCCATCAAGCGTAGAACTGATCGGCAGGAAAAAGCGAAATGGATTTTTCATAAAATAGCGGACAATTTCACGGTAAATTTCTTTTAACTCATCACTGTTAATCTGTCTCGAACGGAAGGCCAAAATCATTGAGAGCGCGAAACTTACTGCGAAGTTAAAAAACCCGATTAAGCCTACGGTAACAAGAGAAATCCAGAACGTGTAATAATCGATATTAAAATCCTTTCCATACAGAGCCGCTGCGAAATTTCCGGTTGAGAAAGTAATGTGGCGAATATCGATATCAAGTCCTAAAAATTTTCCAACAGGACCAGTAACGCCTAAAAATACACCAAACCAGAAATTAGAGACGATGCCCGAGCAGTTTCTGGCATAATAATCTGAAAGGTTTTGGGATATTCTTTCACCTAAAAAGTAATTCAGGAGCGGGTTTTTGGCAATTCTTTTCGGAATCTGATAAAATACCGAGCTGTTGCCGACATTTCCGGAAATAATACCAGAGAAGAACAGAAAAACCCCTGCGATAGACGCGTGAAGCAATGCTTTAGATTCAAACATATTAATGTTATGGAAAAGCATATCGGCTTTTTCATAACCATAATTGTAATTGAAAAGAACATCCAGGCCATAAATTACTGCCAGCGCCGCCGCAAAGGTTACAAAGACATTTCCAACGAAAGCAATAAACTGGCTGCGGAACAACTTCGAAACGAAGTGCGCAAAATCGATATAGTTTTTTTTGGTGTTTTTGCCATCAGAGAGAACCTTTGCCATTGTTGCTGCGGTCATGGCGGGCTGTTTGGTGGCAATGGTGTAGCCCATCAGATATATCACCACAAAACACATCGCATAATTCAGCGAATAAATTACGGCGTGTCCAAATTCGCTGCTCGGCAGGTCGCTGTACAAAATTTTCAAAATACTGCACGCACCAATAATAATTCCGCCCGCGCTCGCTTTCCAAAGCATTTTCAGATATTCCTTTCGCGATGAAGTGATATAATGGGTACCGGTTTCCGCGGTGTGATTGGTAATCAGGTGAGATTTCAGCGTCGTACTGTCCAAAATAAGCTCACGCAAATTATTTTTATGCGATTTATATTCTAAAATTTTGAAAATGAGCTTTTTAGAATTTTTAATAACATCTTCTTCACTGTCAAAGACCATCATCGAAAGAATGTCGGACATCCGATGCAACTGCTGACGCGTTTTCAGCAAAGCCTGGTTGATCTTGCCTGAAATACCATATTTTGATGAGTTCTTGAACGCAAGCGATACAAAATCCAGACATTGCTTCATCAGGATTTTGATCTGCTTATAATTAGCGCTTTTCGATGTCAGGATAAAATCAGGATTATCTTTGTAGCTTTCATTCAGCAGGTCGATTTCGTTTTGAAGCGCCACGAACGGGTTATCAAAATTTCGGTATTCCGGCGCCATATTTACCACCTGAACGTCGAGCGCGTTACCGATAATTCGCCATGAGAGAATATTCAGCGAAAAAAGCAACTCCCTTTTTACGGTTTTTTTCAGGCTTAATTCATCAATTTTCAACAATCGGAAAAGTTCGCTGAAACTGTCCTGATCCAAGCTTTTAAAAAATTCTAAATCCGCTTTTGGCCGCACCGAAACACTGTCCACCAAGTACCAGACGGTATCTTCGTTTTCTACATTCGGCAATAATTTATCCAGAATTCTTTTTTTAAGTTCCGGATAAAATGCATTTTCGGATAAAATATTAGCTTCGGTTAGGGAAAGATTGAAAGGTTTTCCGTCAAATAAATTTTTAAGGTAATAGGAGAAATTTTCGGTGATTTCTTCATTTTCCTTCAGAAAGGCAAGCACTTCCTGAAAATTGATTTTTCGCACACTTCGAAGAATTTCAGTAAGCGGCTCAAAAGATTTCGTCTCATTTCTGAAACTGAAATATTTAATGAGAATCGTGCTGAAACTCTCTTTATGTCGAAATTCAAATGCCATAATATTCCCGTAAAGGTAATTATTTTAGCGCGATATTATTCATTTGCCGCATGATCCACCGGTGTTTTTTGGACAAATAAGCCGACGGGTTTTTTGGATCGTATTTTTTCGGATTTGGTAAAATGGTAGCAATCCAGGCGGCTTCGCTTTTTGTCAGATTTTTCGATGATTTCTTAAAGTAGTATTTTGATGCCGCTTCCACACCGAAAACGCCGCGTCCCATTTCAATGGAATTGAGATATCTTTCCAGAATCACGTCTTTGCCCCACACCAATTCGATGATGAAAGTGTAAACTGCCTCAAAGCCTTTGCGTACCCAACTTCTGCCCTGCCAAAGAAAAATATTTTTTGCGGTTTGCTGGGAAATGGTGCTTCCGCCGCGTATTTTTTTTCCTTTTTCATTGTGTTCCATCGCTTTTTGAATGGCTTTGTAGTCAAAACCATTGTGTGTGAAAAAGCTTTGATCTTCCGCCGCGATAACCGCTTTTTTTACATTGCTTCCCATTTCCTCGTAAGAAACGTAATCCCTTTTCAGCTTTCCAAATTCGATGAGGCCACCAATTTGCGTAAATGTGATGGGCGGATTGAAAAATTTCCCCCAAACAATGAAGAGAATATTGGCTAAAATGAGAATGTAAATGAGTTTTTTAATTTTTTTCCACATGGTTAAGGCATCAGTTTTTTTGACGTGCAAAAATAGAAATATTATTTACTTCAACTCTTTTAAATACGTGAGATTATAACCGGGTAAAAGTTCCGGATGAAAAATCTTGATATAATCTTTCAGAACCAAATCAGCCCGAACCACGCCGCTTTCAAAATAATCATTCGCACTTACTTTCTCTCTGCCGGTAACCGTATATAATTTTCCGTTGTTGTAAACCGGCAGTTTTGCATAATTGGGGTTGATTTGCAGCAATTCTTTTTTGGTCTGATGATTTCCTACGTTCACCCAATATTCAGCGTTTTTTCCTTTGGCAAAAACTTCCTCGAAACTTAGCGGAACGGCATTAGCATCACTATTTTCAGCATTAATGTATTGAGCTCCCCCATCAGAAATAAATCTTGCCAAATTCGATTTTCCACCCGGCAAAAACCATTGATTTCCGTACATTTCATTCGCAAGTACCAGCGGTTTTTCCGGAGCTGACGACGCTAAAATTTTCAGCGAATCGTAATTTTTTTGAATTTCATTAAAGGCTGCAAGGGCTTTTTTATTCTCCTGAAAAATTTGCCCAAAAACGAGCAAATATTTTGATTTCGCTAAAGGCTCCTGCTCCAGATATTCATCCAGAAAAATAAGCTCGATGCCGTTTTTCCGAAGCAGTTCGTAGGTATTATCAAAACTCGAAATATAGTTTGTGAAAATAGCATCGGGTTTTAAAGCGATGATTTTTTCAACATCATACTTCTGCTCGTTGCCGATGTTTTGAATTTTTCCCGTGTTTAGTAAATGATGAATTTTTTCAGAATAAATATATTCCGGGCTTGAAATTCCGATGATTTTATTTTCCAAACCCAATTCTGTAAAATAGCCGACCAAACTTGCATTCAGCAAAATTACCCGCTGAAACGGCAAATTTTTGGAGTTTATCCGGTTAGTGAATTTTCCCGACTTCAAATGAAAAACCTGGTTTTCACTTTTAAACTGAACATTTTTGGAGATGATTTCCCAATCTTTCGTGGAAGTTGAATCCTGTTTCTTACAGGAGAAAAGAAGAAAAAGCGAAAAAAAAGCGAAAAAAATTGATTTCATTTCTAAACAAAGCAAAAAATTGTTATATTTGCAGACCTAAAAAAAGGCCTCGTGGCGCAACTGAATAGCGCACCTGATTACGGCTCAGGAGGTTACAGGTTTGAATCCTGTCGAGGTCACTAAAATCCTGCTTATTGCAGGATTTTTTATTTTTCCAGAAGTAAGGATACCCACTCTTCGCGCTGGATTTTCTTTTTCAAATTTAAGTTTTGCGCCGTGCAAACTTCCAGAATATCGTCCACATCAAAGAAACACAAACCGGAAAGCAAAAGTTGTCTGCCCCGATTCAGAACGGAAACGTAAGTCGGAATATCAGAAATCAAAATATTGCGGTTGATATTCGCCAAAATAATATCGAAGTTTTCAGCGCCAAGATTTTCCGCGGTGCCTTGTGAAATTTCGAGTTCTACATTGTTTCTTTCCGCATTTTCTTTGGAATTTTCAACCGACCATTCATCGATGTCGATTGCGACGGTTTTGCCGGCGCCGCGCTGTTTCGCAAAAATTGCCAATACGGAAGTTCCGCAACCCATATCCAAAACGGTTTTGTTCTGAAAATCCATGTCGAGCATTTGCTGAATCATGAGATACGTGGTGGCGTGGTGGCCGGTGCCGAAAGACATTTTGGGTTGAATGATAATTTCGTGCGGCAGATTTTGGTTTTCATGAAATTCCGCGCGGATGGAGACCTGATTTTCAATGTTAATGGGCGAAAAGTTTTTTTCCCATTCTTCGTTCCAGTTGATATTGGGCATTTCCTGGAAGGTGTAGGAAATCTGCACTTCCGGCTTCTGAAGGAGATGAATTGCACGAAGCGCTTCTTCCTGAAATAAATCGGCTTGAATGTAGGCTAAAATTCCGTCGTGTTCTTCGGTAAAACTGTCGAAACCGATTTCTATGAGTTCTGCCATGAGGATTTCGCTCCAAGGCTGAAGGGGCTGTATTTTAAAATTAAATTCGAGGTAATTCTGCATGCTTTTTCTTTTTGCAAAAGTAGGGATTTTGGGCTGATGTTGCGCCCCGGATTGAACGGCGTGTTTGAGCTCTTTTTTGGCGGCGGCTGCGCCGCCGCCAAAAAAAGCGAGTAGTGAAAGCCGGAAAAGGCGCCCAAAAAAGAATTTAGAAAAACCAAAAAAATGCGGTTTTAGCGGCGAATTTTCTAACGGTAAATTTTTTAAAATTGTAAAATCAAAAAATCACCCGTTTTAGCGGCTAATTTTTACAAATTAAAAATGAAAAAATTACCTGCTTCAGCGGCAAATTTTTTGGAAATTTAATTGTGAAAATGTTCAGGAAAAGCTTCTTCCGGTTTTTGCCGGAAAACGTTCAGCAAAATCCAGGATTTTAAAAAGCCGTAGCCGTAGGAAAACATCTGGATGTAGGTGGACATGATGGCCATCGCTGCAATGCTGATATTTTTGGTAATCCATAGCGCGTGGAAGAACACCAAAAAGGTGTAGATGCCGTAAAACCCTAGGATTAAACCGTTGCTGAAGGCAAAATACTGGATGAAGCCCAAAATGTACCCAAGCAGAAAAAGCGATGGAAAGGCGAATGAAATTTTGACAAAATCGGGGTGACGCTGGTTGAGAATCGGTCGTGCGCAGCCGAACTGGTAGACTTGTTTTGAGAATTTTCCAAAATCCACGCGGCGCTTGTGATAAACGCCAATATCATCAAAAAAAGCGGTGGTGAAGCCGTTTTCCCAGAGTTTCATGGAAAGATCGGGATCTTCGCCAATCCGCATTTCGGAAAAACCACCCACTTTTTCAAAAGCTATTTTGCGCACACCCATATTGAAACTTCTTGGCTGAAACTTGGTGACGGCTTTTTTGTTGCCGCGAATTCCGCCTGTGGTAAAAACTGAAGTCATGGAATAGGAAATGGCTTTTTGCATGAGATTGAAGCCTTTGTGAGCTTTGTCCGCGCCGCCAAAAGCATCGCAAGGCGTTTCGGTAATATTTTTTTTGATGTTTTGAACATAGTCGGTTTCTGCAATCACATCGGAGTCCACGAAAACCAACCAGTCATTTTTCGCCCTTGTAGCGCCATAATTTCGGGAAAGTCCGGGCCCTGAATTTTCCTTACGGAAAAATTGAATCTCCAGAGTTTCTTTGAAAAGACCTGCTGTATGGCGTAAATCGATTTTAGAACCATCATCCACAATAATTACCTCAAAATCTTTGTCGGTTTGATGCGACAATGAGTTCAGCAATTCGAAAAGCTCGTCTTTCCGGTTGTAAATGGCGATGATTACGGAGATTTTATTCAATGTGATGATTTGAAGATTTGATAAAGTGCTGATTTGAAGACTAAAATTATCAAAGCAGCACATTTACACATTAGCACATTATTTACCTTCAAGTTTATGGATTTTTTTGGTGCCTTCATACATTTCGTACTGCATGAAACGGCATTCTAACTTTCCGTTGTACAGCTTGATTTTTCGGGAAGGTCTTAGCCCTACTCTTTTTATAGAATCTAAATCTGAGGAAATTAACCACGCCAAGGTATTGGGATAATTTTTCTTAAAAGTATCACCGATTTTGCTGTAAAATTCGTCATCGTTGATGACAATTCGCTCATCGTATGGCGGATTGAAAACCATCATCAGCGGAAACAAATCTTTTTTTGATTCGAAAAAGTTTTGGTGACGAACTTCAATTACGTCTTCCAATTCCGCAGATTCGATATTTACGCGCGCGGCATGCAGCATATCAGCATCAATGTCATAACCGACGATTTTGCCGGTAAATTCTCTCACGCGGTTGATGCGGACTTCTTTAATTTTAGTAAACAGTTCAGCATCATAATTTGGCCAGTTTTGGAAACCAAATCTTTTGCGGAAAATCTGTGCCGGCAAATCAAGCGCAATCATGGCAGCTTCAATCAGCAAAGTCCCGGAGCCACACATGGGATCGAGGAAATTTCCTTTGCCGTCCCAGCCCGCAAGCTGCAGCATTCCTGAAGCTAACACTTCATTTAAAGGAGCCTCGCCTTGTTCTTTTCGGTAACCTCTTTTAAATAAAGGATCGCCGGAAGAATCCAGGGAAATAGTAACCAGCTCGCGGTCAATATGCAGATGCAGTTTAATATCAGGCTGCTGCGTATCGACGTTTGGTCGTTTGTTGTATTTAAATTTAAAAAAATCAACAATCGCGTCCTTCATTTTTTGAGACATGAACTGCGAATGCGAAAATCTTTCTGAATAAATTGTAGTATCAATCGCAAAGCTTTGGCCCACAGTCATATACTCGTCCCACGGAAAATCGAAAAGTTTGTCGTAGAAGCGGTTTTCATCCCAAGCTTTAAAAGTGAGAACAGGAACCAAAATTTTTAAAGCAGTTCGTGCGGAATAATTTATTTTATACAGAAAACCCAAATCACCTTCACAGTTTACAGCGCGGTTTTTTACGACGACATCTTTACCGCCCAATTTTTTAATTTCTTCAGCTAAAATTTCTTCCAGCCCGAACAAGGTTTTAATCTGTATTTTTAAGTTTTCTGTATTCATAAATTTTTGTTTTGCCATCTGTGGGCGACGCCGCTCATGTTGCAGCGGAAATATTTCGGCAAATTTAGTTATTTTTGCACTATGGCATGGTTTGAAACTTGGTTTGATACTCCTTATTATCACATATTATATAATGACAGAAATTTTGACGAAGCTGAGCACTTCATTAACCTGTTAGTCAAAGAGTTGCAATTATCACCTCCGGCGAAAATCATTGATTTGGCTTGCGGAAAAGGCAGGCATTCCATTTTTTTAAATAAAATGGGCTTTGAGGTTTTAGGTGTAGATTTATCCAAACAGAGCATTCTGCACAATAAGGAATTTGAAAATCCAACGCTGACCTTTGATGTTCACGACATGCGAAATCCGATTATTCCGAGCGTTTCTGCTGAAAAAGTAGATGCTGTTTTCAACCTCTTTACCAGTTTTGGATATTTTGAAGACCCGGAAGATGACAAAAAAGTTTTCAGATCCATCAGCGATTCTTTAAATGATGACGGTTTTTTTGTCCTCGATTTTTTAAATGCAAAATGGGTGGAAAACACTTTGGTTCCTGAAGAAAAATTTGCAAAAGGCGGAATTGATTTTCACATCAAAAAGAAAATTGAAGACGAGCATGTGATTAAGGATATTCTTTTTACGCAAAAAGGCAAAGAATTTCATTTTTTCGAAAAGGTAAAACTGCACACTTTGGAAAAAATTGGTGAATATGCGGAAGAATTTGGTTTTGAACGCACGGCTGTTTTTGGTGACTACCACTTGAATGATTTTGAGCAAAATACTTCGCCACGCTGCATCAACGTTTTTAAAAAGAAGAATAATTTTAACGGGAACTAATGATCGTAGCTTTATTAATTTTAAGCGTATTAGTTGGTGTTTTTCTGGGAAAATTTTTCGGAAACCGGGAAAAGTTTGCTAAAAATCTGCTCATTGTCAGCGCCGGATTTCTAATCACCATCTGCCTTAACGAAGTTTTCCCGCAGGTTTATGCTAAAGAACACAGCAATATTGGCTTGTGGGTGATTGGCGGCGTGGTGCTGCAAATGCTGTTGGAAAATCTTACGAAAGGTTTTGAACATGGTCACTTTCACCATCATACTGAAGGTAAAAATATATTGCCGGTCGCGCTGATGATCGGGATGTTTATCCACGCTTTTTTGGAAGGAATTCCTTTAGCAAATGAAACTGAAGTTTTGAGCCCATACCTCACGGGAATTCTCGTTCACAACCTGCCGATCTCCTTTATTTTGGGTGCTTTTCTGGTAAAAAACCGAAAATTTTCGGCATCGGCGCTTTTAATTATTTCGCTTTTTGCGCTGGCTTCACCGCTGGGAGTTATTCTTGGAAAATATTTTAACCCCAACTGGCAAATTTATTTTTTAGCTGTTGTAGGCGGTATTTTTCTGCATATTTCCTCAGTCATCATTTTTGAAAGCAGCAAAAATCATAATGTGGACTGGCGAAAAATCGGACATGTTATGCTGGGTACTTTACTGGCGATGACCGGTCATTTTTTTCACCATCATTAAAAATAAAAAAAGGCCCTAAAAGAGCCTTTTTTTCGTTTTATAATTTGCTTAGAATTTCCAACCTAAAGTGATGAAGAAATTATCTTTGGTGTTTTTAACGTCTGAGACCGCCGCTGCATCCGCCTCAACGATGTAATTATCGGAGAAGTAAGTATTCGCCAAGAACGGGCTTCTGTAATCGGAAGTGACATTCTGGTACGCTGCATCAATGTAGAATGATTTGAAATCATATCCTAAGCCGGCACCAATTGTTGATCTTTTACCGACAAATAAATTGTCAAAAGACGAATTAGCCGTTGTTCCTCCATCATTGTAAGCAAGAATACTTCTGGAATCGTACGGGCTAGTTGCATAACCATATCCCGCACGTAGGCGTAAACCTGCGTAACGATATTCAGCACCAGCTTTAATTTCAGAGAGATTTGCAGAATTTTCGTTAATAAAACTGTTTAATTCTGTTTCTGCATCGCCGTACACTTTATATTTAGCTTTTGACAAACCTAAAGAATAGTCCACGTTAAGCGCCAAATTTTTATTTGGAACAAATGCAGCACTTAAAGTTGCTTTGAACGGTGTGGTAAGGTTTCGGTCTTCAGTATAAGTTCCGTCGGTTGGATTTTCGTATTCGTTGTAAACACGGGCCATTTGCCACCAGGTTGGTGTTTCTAACGCAGCACCTACCCTAAACATCGGATTAATTTTTCCGATTACACCAACAGTTGCTGAAAAGCCACTTGAAGTTTCAGAAAATGGGGTGAACTGATTATTGTAAACCTCGGTAGAATTGTTTTGAGTTGAGGTAAAAGCCGCAGAATCATATTGATCTAAAGCCGCAGTGTGAAAGTTTACACCGGCACCAACATATATTCTGTTATCGTAATTTCCACCAACGGCAAAGCTCATTTTTGACAAGTTTCCATATCTGTTATAAGCGTGACCATTGAAAGCAATATTGTCAACCAGCTGGTCATTATTATCATAGATATTGAAATTGATAGCAGAATTTCCCGGTGTTTCCGAATAATCCTCCAAAGACTGGTTGGAATAGTTTACCCCGACATTTACAAACTTCCACGGTGTGGCGCCTTCAATCCTAAAAGCAGCGATACCGCCAATATTTCCGATGTCGGTGTTATTTACCTTATAGTCGAGGGAACTACCTCCAAAAGAAGTGCTGTTATTATTGTTTTCAATTGCCAACGTACCAGAAAATTCACTTGTAATATTTACGCCAATACCGGCTGGGTTATAATTCACAACTGAAACATCACCGCCCAAAGCTCCCAAAGAACCTGCCATGGAATTGTATTTCGCGCTACCGTTTAAAGCGGAGTTAGAATAAACTTCCGCGGTGTTTCTTAAAGTCGAGATATCCTGCGCATTTACAAAATATGCTGCAGAAATCCCGAGTACTATTAAAGATTTTTTTATCATATTATTTACTGATTGCTAAGTTATTATCTTCTGAATCCGCCGCCTCGTGATGATGATGATGAGGAACTGCTTGAAGAGCTGCTGTTGGAACCTGAATTAAAGTCACCGGAACGGCCAGAAGATCTGAAAGAGTTGTCATTTGAATTATTTCGGTAAGATGGCTCGTAAGATTGTGGAACAGATTGTCTTCGTGGTGCAGATTGATTGTCGTTCATACGAGGTGCTGTTCTATATCTCGGCTGCTGAGTATTTCTTTGCTGGGTATTGTTTTGATAAATTTGATTATTGTTTCTAAAACCGTTTGTAGGGTTTGAACTTCTTCTCACCTCGTTGTTGCCATCGCGGAAGGTGTTGGTTGAACCGCTTCTTTTATATTCAAATCTCGGAGCATTGTAGCTGTTATAGCCGTAACCATATCCGTATGGTGAATAATATGGGTTATACCCACTGTAATATCCGTAACCGTAAGGATTATATCCGTAGTAAGGGTTGTAATAACCGTAGTATGGGTTGTAATAACCGTAGTATGGGCTGTAATAACCGTAATAGCTGCTGTATGGGTTATAACCAAATCCCCAGGGGCTATAATAACCGCCGTATCCCCAACCATATCCTAAACCAAAACCAAAACCGGGATACATTCCGTAGGGATAGCCCCAGCTGTCATTGGAATAGTAGGTATCGGTACCGGTAAAATTACCCCAATCTGAACCGTCAGCTTCCTGCCAGCGTTGGTTTCTGTTTTCAACGTTCAGATATTTATTTTGGTCGTCATTAGCCTGATAATCATAATATTCACCAATGCGGTTTCCATTGGTGTTCATCATTCCCTCCGGCAAGGTATCTGTAGACGGGTCATAATAAACACCGTCGGTCTCCGTATAACCGCCCAAAGTGGTGGTACAGGACGCAAGAAATAAACTTCCGGCAATCGCCATCAAAGCGGTTTTAGGAAGTAAAAATCTAAAATTTTTATAGGTAATGTTTTTCATGATAATGTGAAAAAGTTTTAATTGATTTATATTTGCATTTCGCACCAAAAGTGTACCACATTACTGGTAACAAAGGTGCGTAAAAATACGCGTTTAAAATTAGATATGAAAAGCGCGCGCAAGTTAAATTCAAACTTAAAAATATAATGGCAAAACTTACGTCCCAAGCTGAGGACTATAGCAAATGGTATAATGAATTGGTAGTTAAAGCAGATTTGGCAGAAAATTCCGGCGTGCGCGGATGCATGGTTATTAAACCTTACGGATATGCAATCTGGGAAAAAATGCGAGATGAAATGGACAGAAAGTTCAAAGAAACCGGACATGAAAATGCCTATTTTCCGATTTTTATACCAAAAAGCTTATTTGAAGCCGAAGAAAAAAATGCAGAAGGCTTTGCTAAAGAGTGCGCCGTTGTAACTCATTACCGGTTAAAAACCGATCCTGATAATCCAAAAAAACTCATCGTTGATCCCGAAGCTAAACTTGAAGAAGAATTAATTGTTCGTCCGACCTCCGAAGCCATTATTTGGAATACCTATAAAAGTTGGATCCAGTCTTACCGTGACCTGCCAATTTTAATTAATCAGTGGGCCAACGTAGTGCGTTGGGAAATGCGAACCCGCCTATTTTTAAGAACAGCAGAATTCCTTTGGCAGGAAGGGCACACGGCACATGCCACCAAAGACGAAGCGGTGGAAGAAACAGAAAAAATGCTGGATGTATATGCGGATTTTGCCGAAAACTTTATGGCAATGCCTGTCATTCGCGGCATAAAAACCGAATCTGAAAGATTTGCCGGTGCTGATGAAACTTACTGTATTGAAGCGTTGATGCAGGACGGTAAAGCGCTGCAGGCCGGAACCTCTCACTTTTTAGGACAGAATTTCGGTAAGGCATTCGATGTCAAATTCACCAACAGAGAGGGAAAAATTGAACACGCCTGGGGAACTTCATGGGGGACTTCTACCCGCTTGATGGGCGCCTTGATTATGACGCATTCCGATGATTTAGGCCTTGTACTTCCGCCTTCCCTTGCACCAATTCAGGTGGTAATTGTGCCGATTTTCAAAGGCGAAGAACAGTTGGAACAAATTAATAAAGTTGCTTTTGAAGTTCAGGCAAAATTAAAAGCAAAAGGCATTTCGGTAAAATATGACAACAGAACCGAAAATAAACCGGGCTGGAAATTTGCTGAATACGAATTGAAAGGTGTACCTGTCCGAATCGCGATGGGCGCCAGAGATCTCGAAAATAATACGGTTGAAATAGCGCGACGCGATAATTTAACCAAGGAAACGCAGCCGATCGAAAATATCGAAAACTATATTGAGGATTTGCTTGCCACTATGCAGAAAGATATTTATCAAAAAGCTTTAAACTTCCGTGATTCACATATCACCGAAGTGAACAGCTACGATGAATTTAAAAAAGTGCTCGCAGAAAAAGGCGGCTTCATTTCCGCACATTGGGACGGAACAGCTGAAGAAGAAGAGCAGATTAAAAATGAAACCAAGGCTACGATTCGCTGTATTCCTTTAGATAGCAAAATTGAAGAGGGCATTTCGCTAATTTCGAAAAAAACCTCAAAACAGCGGGTAATTTTTGCAAAAGCGTATTAAGCTTTACGAGAATTCCATAATAGATGTTAATTTTTATATAAATCGCAATCCAAACGCCGTGTTGGATTAAAATTTGCATGTAAATCGCCATTAACATTTAAAATAAACTATTATGGCACTCAACATTATTGATCTCATTAAGGGACAACTTGGTCCGTCGCTTATTTCACAAGCTTCCACGCAATATGGTGAAAGTGAATCAGGAATTTCAAAAGCAATTAGCGCATTACTTCCGGCCGTAGTTGGCGGTATGGCGAATAACGCGAACAGACCCGAAGTGATTGACGGAATCAGAGGTGCATCTTCCAGCGACCTGCTTGGAAATCTTCTGGGAAGCACAACAGGTAATTCTACCATTTCCAGTATTTTATCCGCTATTTTTGGCGATAAAATGTCGGGTGTGGTAAATTCCGTTTCCAGCTATTCCGGCGTAAATAACACCACCTCCAGTTCCCTTTTGAATATGGTGGTCGCCGCGGCAGTTGGCACCATCAGCAAATATGCGGCGGATAATAATTTGGGTGAAAACGGCATTACCAACTTGCTTCAGGATCAAAGAGGTATTGTTTCTTCACTTCTACCGGCTGGTTTATCTTTAGCTTCACTAGGAATCGGTGATGCTTACAATACTACTGATTCAGAAAGAGTTACAGCAGCAACTGCTACGGCGGCCACCACGGCGACAACCTCGACTTATGATCAACCCAAAGTCGATGTAACCAGAGCGGGTGAAACACACGTTACCACCGAGCCGACTACTACAGATGACGGCGGATCCATTTGGAAATGGCTTTTACCACTTTTATTACTTCTTCTTGCAGGCTGGTTCCTTTGGAAACAATGTGATAAAGAACCGGATCAAACAACGACTACAACCACAGATTCTACCTACGTTGATTCTGACACCGCAATGACAACCACTACGATGAACGACTCCTCCATGGTTGGAACTACCGGAACGATGTCCGATATTGATTTAAATGGTAAAAAGTTAAGAGGTTACGAAAACGGTATGGAAGCTTCAATGATTACCTTCCTGAAATCTGACGGCTACAAAAATGCCGCAGACGATGCCGCTTTAAAAGATAAATGGTACAGCTTCGATAACGTGAATTTTAAAATGGGTTCTGCAACCGAACTGGAACCAGGTTCAGAAGGTCAAATTCAAAACTTAGCTGATATTCTAAAAGCTTATCCCGACGCTAAAATTAAAATTGGTGGCTACACTGATAACACAGGCGACGCAGCTGCAAATAAAAAACTATCTCAACAGCGTGCAGATTTTATCAAATCTGAATTAACCAAACTTGGAGTCGGCGCTCAAATCACCGGTGCTGAAGGTTACGGTAGTGAATTTGCAACAGTGGCTGCTGATGCTTCTGATGCTGAAAGAGCTGTTGACAGAAAAATGGCGGTTCGTTTTACCAAGTAAATGTAAGATTATATTTTAAAAAAAAATCCCGATTTAGATCGGGATTTTTTTGTGCACTAAAGCAAAATTTTATTTACATTTGTTAGACTAATCTAACAATGTGAGCTCAATTAAAAAAGCTTGGCGACAGGAAAAACATTCCAATTCATTACCGGAAGTTTTCTCCTCTGTAACAATTCCAAAAAATGCCGGCTTTTGGAGGAAATTTTTTGCTTTTGCCGGTCCCGGTTTAATGATCGCCGTGGGTTATATGGACCCCGGGAACTGGGCAACGGATATTGCGGGCGGCGCGCAGTTTGGCTATACGCTACTTTCGGTGGTTTTAATCTCCAATTTATTTGCGATGGTGCTGCAACATTTGTCTCTGAAGCTGGGAATTGTGGCTGAAAGAGATTTAGCACAAGCCTGCCGCGACCATTTTAATCCAACCACCAATTTCATCTTATGGATTTTCTGTGAAATCGCCATCGCAGCATGCGATCTGGCAGAAGTTATTGGCTCCGCCATCGCGCTGAATCTGCTTTTTGGAATTCCGCTTACCTGGGGCGTCGCCATTACCATTGTAGATGTGTTTATCATTTTATTTCTTCAAGCTAAAGGTTTCCGGATTTTAGAAAGCATCGTCGCGGGTTTAACCATCGTGATTTTAGGCGCTTTTGCCTACGAAATAATATTAAGCAAACCCGATGTTTTCCCAATTCTGCACGGACTGGTTCCGCAAAAAGAAGTGGTCACAAATCCATCAATGCTTTATTTGGCGATCGGAATTTTGGGTGCCACCGTGATGCCGCACAATTTGTACTTGCACAGCAGCATCGTTCAAACCCGTGATTATACGCGTGACAGCGCGGGAAAAAGAGAAGCTATTAAGTTCGCGACTTTAGACAGCACCATTTCATTGTTTCTGGCATTTTTCATCAATGCCGCGATTTTAATCGTTGCCGCAGCGACTTTTCATACCACCGGAAATCAGGACATTGCAGACATTCACGATGCGCACGAAATGCTGGCGCCCATTTTAGGAACGACCTTAGCCAGCGTATTTTTCGCCGTCGCACTTTTAGCATCCGGTCAAAATTCCACATTAACCGGAACTTTAGCGGGTCAAATTGTCATGGAAGGTTTTCTGAATATTAGATTAAAACCCTGGCTTCGACGCTTAATTACCCGCCTAATCGCCGTAGTGCCCGCGCTTATCGTTACGATATTATATGGTGAAAAAGGCACGATGGATTTGCTGGTTCTCAGTCAGGTAATCCTTTCGATGCAGCTGAGTTTCGCGGTAATTCCGCTGGTGATGTTCACCGGTTCCAAACTCAAAATGGGTGAATTCGTCAACAAACCATGGCTGAAAATTTTAGTTTGGATCATTTCCGGCATCATTGTTATCCTCAACATTTATTTGCTGATTCAGACATTTTTAGAAAAATAAGCCGTTATTTTTACAAATTTCTGCCGAATTGTCCTAAAGTGAAATTTGGCTAAATCTTTGCCAACCGTTCGGTAGTAAAAATTAATATTATGTCAGAAAATAAAGATATGCAGGACGAAAATTTAGATATGAAGGAAAATCTAAATGAAAAAAATCAGGCTGAAAAGCCGGAAAATTCTGAAGCTACGCCTTCTAATGAAGACCTTTTGGCACAGGAAAAAGACCGTTATATCCGACTTTTTGCTGAATTTGAAAATTATAAGAAAAGAACGTCCAGAGAAAAAATGGACTTTTTCCAATACGCAAATCAGGATTTGATGACTTCGATGCTTGATGTTCTTGATGACTTCGAAAGAGCATTGAAAGAAATCCAGAAAAACGGCAATGAAGCCGATTTAAAAGGCGTTGAACTTATCTACAGCAAACTTAAAAATAAACTGGAAGACAAAGGTTTGAAAACAATCGAAGTTCAGCCTGGCGATGATTTTAATGTAGATATTCATGAAGCGATTACGCAAATTCCGGCTCCTTCCGAGGAATTGAAAGGAAAAGTAGTTGACGTCATCGAAACAGGTTATCAGCTTGCGGACCGCGTCATCAGATTTGCAAAAGTAGTAACGGGAAACTAAAAACTTTGGTGGAAAACTTCACCCAATTATATTTTAAATTTAAAATCGGTTCATAATTGACCGGAAGAAATTCACCTCATAAAAATTATGTCAAAAAGAGACTATTACGAAGTTTTAGAAATCGCTAAAAGCGCTTCAGCAGACGAAATAAAAAAAGCCTACCGAAAAATGGCTTTAAAATATCACCCGGACAAAAATCCAGGTGATAAAAGTGCGGAAGAAAAATTTAAAGAAGCTGCAGAAGCTTATGAAGTGCTGAGCGACGGCAATAAAAAAGCGCGCTACGACCAATATGGTCACGCCGGTTTAGGTGGAAACGGCGGATTTGGCGGCGGTGGTTTCGGCGGCGGAATGAATATGGAAGATATTTTCTCGCAATTCGGGGATATTTTCGGTGGTCATTTTGGCGGCGGTGGTCAGCAAAGACAGCAGTCGCGGGGAAGTAACCTGCGCGTCCGCATCAAGCTGAACCTGGAAGAAATGGTGAATGGTACCCAAAAAACCATTAAAGTAAAAAAAATGAAGTTGGCTGCGGGCGCAACTTCCAAAACCTGCCCGACCTGTAATGGTTCCGGTGTGCAGGTAAAAGTCATGAACACCATGTTCGGACAAATGCAGACGCAAACACATTGTTCAACCTGTCAGGGAATCGGGAAAGTTGCCGATAAAATTCCGGCGGGTGCCAATGCGCAAGGTTTAATTAAAGAAGATGAAGAAGTAACCATCAATATTCCTGCGGGCGCACGCGAAGGCATTCAGCTGAACGTTCGCGGAAAAGGTAATGACGCGCCATTTGGCGGAACACCAGGCGATTTGCTGGTTGTTGTAGAAGAAGAAGTTGACAATTCAATCAAGCGCGAAGGCGACAATCTTCACCAGGAATTGTACGTATCTTTTGCGGAAGCCGCTTTGGGAACGCACAAAGAAATTCCGACCGTTGGTGGAAAAGTAAAAATTAAAGTTGATGCGGGTACACAATCCGGCAAAATCCTGAGATTATCCGGCAAAGGTTTACCAAGCATCGACAGTTATGGCAAAGGCGATATGTTTGTTCACATCAATGTGTGGACGCCGCAAAATCTTTCAAAAGAGCAAAGAGAATTTTTCGAGAAACAGCTGGCGAATGGTGAAATGATGGCGGAACCATCCGGCAAGGAAAAAACATTTTTCGATAAAGTGAGAGATTTATTCGATTAAAAAATAAAAGAGGTTTCAACTGAAATCTCTTTTTTTTGCTCTTTTAGCGGCTAATTATTATCGATAAAAGATGACTTTGAAATTATTGTTTTTCATTAAGTCAAAATTAAATTTTTTCCCATTTTTGGGCTAATTTTTATTGATATAAACTGAGCTCCAAAAAGTTATTTGTTTTCTTTAAAGCTTCTTTAGCACGCTGTTCGCGCGAGCGTATTATTTCGCTATTTGAAAGTTCTTTGCCGTTCTGATTAGTAACTTTAATCTGCGCTTCACTATCGGCAAGCATTTGCCGGATCTTTTTAGCCGGATCTTTTACATATTCTCTCCAAAGTTGCTTAAATTTTTCTTTCGTAATAAGAAGTTCATCTTCTTTCGTTTCGGGAAAAATTACCACCTTCTGAGGCATTTTTTTTAATTCTACAAATTTGAAAACGTGGTCGCCTTTTTCATCTTCCACATTTAAAATTAAGCCTGGCAAACCATGAAATTTGTAGGGTCCATCCTGAAACTGAATTTCATTTGTAAACCATGCTACCCATTTTCTACCACCAAAATCTGTTGTTGCTTTTTGCGCTTTCATTCCACCAATGTCGGAGGTCTCCGGTGAAATCTTCCAATTTTGCTTTTCGGATTCTTTTATCACGAAATTATCACCATTAATGCTGGTATGAAAATCTGCTTCAAAAGCAGGATATTTTTTTGTAACCGTGTGTGAAACTTTCGCTTTGCGTGGGATTTTCGATAAATTGATATCGTTCGACTGCGTCGCTCTTGCACGCGAAAACTGTTCGTTCACTAGTGAATCATAAACAAATTTTTCCTGGCTGTAATAGTTTGAACCATCTTTGGTAATATCTAAAACCATTAATTCTTTCACGACATTTTCCCGGTGTAAAGAATCCATTTTGAAGGAATATTCGTAGAAAATTCTGTGGTTTTGCGCATTCAGTAAAATTGAAAAACTTAGAAATAAAAAATACAGGGCTTTTTTGACCATTTTTTCGGTTTTGCTGTGAAGTTTAAAAGTAGCAATAAATACTGAAAATATTCATTAAAAAAATTTTAACCGAATATTAATAAGAAACTTCTTACTTCTTACTTCTTACTTTACTTCTTACTTCTTACTTTTTACTTTTTATTTTTTACTTTTTAAATTTTTCGCTTTGCCAAAACCTGAAAATTGCCCCGAAATGCAGGTAAAAACTGGCTAAAATTCCTTACTTTTGTTCATCTTTAATTTTATTAAAAAAACCGATTATAATGGCAGAAAAATCTAAAATCTTTTACACGTGGACAGACGAAGCTCCCATGTTGGCAACGCATTCTTTTTTACCGATGGTAGAAGCTTTTGCTAAATCCGCAGACATCGAAATTGTTCCGAAAGATATATCCCTCGCCGGCCGAATTTTGGCAAATTTTTCCTCATATTTAAATGAAGATCAGAAAGTGGAAGACGCGCTGGCAGAATTAGGTCAGCTTGCAACCACGCCGGAAGCGAACATCATCAAATTACCAAATATTTCTGCTTCTGTGCCGCAGCTTAACGACGCGATTGCTGAATTGCAGAAAAAAGGCTATGCCGTACCGAACTATCCTGCGGAGCCTAAAAATTCTGCCGAAGAAAAGATTAAAAGTGCCTATGCAAAAGTTTTGGGAAGTGCCGTTAATCCGGTTTTAAGAGAAGGAAATTCTGACCGTCGTGCACCGCGCGCAGTGAAAAATTACGCTAAAGCAAATCCACATAAAATGGGCGCCTGGTCCGCAGAGTCTAAAACCACTGTGGCTCATATGAATGCAGGTGATTTTTACGGAACTGAAAAATCAATGACGGTTGAAAAAGATTCCCAATTTAAAATTGAATTTTTCGGTGAAGACGGTTCTATAAAAGAGTTGAAGGGTCTTTCGCCTTTAAAAGCAGGTGAAATTATTGATACAGCGGTGATGAGCCTTTCTGCTTTAAAAGGTTTTGTTGCAGATGCCATGGCGGAAGCTAAGGCGGCGAACGTTTTGCTTTCCGGTCACCTGAAAGCTACGATGATGAAGGTTTCGGACCCAATTATTTTTGGAGCCATTGTTGAAACATATTTTAGAGACGTTTTCGAAAAATATAAAGATGTTTTCGCAGAATTGGATATTGACCCTAATTTCGGTTTGGCTACACTTTTCGAAAAAATTTCTGGGCATCCGAAAGAAAATGAAATTAAAACTGCTATCGCTGATGCCATTGAAAACGGACCAAGAATCGCGATGGTAAATTCCGATAAAGGAATCACAAATTTCCACGTTTCTTCAGATATCATCGTCGATGCATCGATGGCTGCATTGATCCGCGGCGGCGGTAAAATGTGGAACAAAGACGGAAATGAGGAAGACACCGTCGCAATGATTCCGGACCGTTCTTACGCAGGATTTTATCAGGCGGCGATTGATGACATGAAGAAAAACGGCGCGCTGGATCCAAGAACAATGGGTTCCGTTCCTAATGTTGGTCTAATGGCTCAAAAAGCCGAGGAATACGGTTCGCACGACAAAACCTTCCAGCTTCAAGCCGCAGGAACGGTAAAAGTTTCTGATGAAAACGGTACTGTTTTGATGGAACAGCCGGTAGAAAAAGGTGATATTTTCCGCATGTGCCAAGTAAAAGATTTGCCGATTCAGGATTGGGTAAAATTAGCGGTTAACCGCGCAAGATTATCTGATACACCAGCTATTTTCTGGCTGGATGAAAACCGCGCTCATGACCTTGAAATGATCAAAAAAGTTGAGAAATATCTGAAAGATTACGACACCAGCGGTCTCGATATCAGAATTATGAATATCGAAGATGCGATGACTTTTACTTTGAGTAGAATTCGCGAAGGTTTGGATACCATTTCGGTTTCCGGGAACGTGCTTAGAGATTATCTTACTGACCTCTTCCCTATTCTGGAATTGGGAACTTCAGCAAAAATGCTTTCTATTGTTCCTCTGATGAACGGCGGTGGACTTTTCGAAACCGGCGCCGGAGGTTCAGCTCCGAAACACATCGAGCAGTTTATCAGCGAGGGTTATTTGCGTTGGGATTCGGTTGGTGAATTTATGGCTTTGCAGGCGAGTTTAGAACATTTAGCGCAAACTCAAAACAATGAAAAAGCACAGATTTTAGCAGAGGCCTTGGATGAGGCTAATGAAAAATTCCTGGCGAACGATAAATCACCATCCAGAAAAATCGGTTCTATCGATAACCGAGGTTCCCATTTTTATCTTGCGATGTATTGGGCTGAAGCTTTGGCAAATCAGAAAAAAAGCCACGAAATAGCGGGAATTTTTGCGCCTGTTGCTCAAGCGATGGCAGAAAATGAAGAAAAAATCAATGACGAATTAATCGGTGCGCAGGGCAAACCACAGGATATCGGCGGCTATTATTATCCGAACACCGAAAAGACCGATGATGCAATGCGACCGTCAGAAACTTTAAATAAAATTATCGACAGTATTTAAGAAAATACAATTTCGATTTAAATTAAAGCCTGTCTAAAAAACTCTCCATTCGGGGAGTTTTTTTTGCTTAAAAAAGCACCCTGTTTTTAAGCAACGTCTTTACGGAAAAACCAAAATTTCTCTAAAAAATTTACCGTTAAAAGACCCTTTTTTTTCCAAATTATAATTTTGACCTTTTGCTTTATTAATGGAAATGCAGCCTGAACTAAAAAAATTTTTCTTAAAAATCATTAAATTAAGAATTTAATCATATTGAAAGCTATTATTTGTAAATAATAGGGCTTATAAGCATCTTCCTGCTATAAAATGAACGTCATAATCAGAAACGTTATTGATTTCCCATTTGGTATGTAAATTGTTAGCTGTAAAATTCTTTTAGCGGCTTTACTGAAGCCGCTTTCAGCAAACATTAAATCAATAAACAAACACACTATGAAAAACAATTCATTCAGGGCAAGCGAATCCCAAAAGTATGACATGATTGTCTTCTGTCATCTGCGCTGGGATTTCGTTTACCAAAGACCCCAACACATTATCAGCCGCCTTGCAAAAGATTATAAAATACTTGTCGTTGAAGAACCGCTCAAAAGAAATCAGGAAAAGGCGGTTTTTTCTGTCAAAAAATTAAATTCTCAAATTCATATTTGCCAACCATCAGTTGATCATATTGATGAAATTGGTCCTTACTTAAAAAAGCATCTGAAACAAACAGATTTTGCTCTTGGTTGGTTTTATTCCGCAGCTTTTGTACCTGTTTTAGAAACGCTGGATTTTGAAAGCGTTGTTTATGACTGCATGGATGAACTTTCTTTATTTAAAGGCGCTTCAAGCAAATTACTTGAACAGGAGCAGCAACTATTAGCAGCTGCCGACGTCGTTTATACAGGCGGAAAATCGCTTTACGAGTCCAAAAAACAAAAACATCACAATGTTTTCTGCTTCCCGAGCTCGGTAGATATTGACCACTTCTCGAGCAGAAACAATCCAAAACCTTCTGATTTAGAAGGAATTTCTTCACCAATTATCGGGTATTACGGCGTTATCGATGAGCGCATTGATTTAGATTTACTTAAAGAAACCGCGGCGCAAAGCCCGGATGCATCATTTGTTATGATCGGTCCGCTTTGTAAAATCGAAGAGCAGGATTTACCGCGTGCTGAAAATATCTATTATTTAGGCATGAAATCGTACAATGAATTACCGAGCTATCTCCAGTATTTCGATGTCGCCATGATGCCTTTTGCTCTAAATGATTCTACAAAATTCATCAGCCCAACAAAAACTTTGGAATATATGGCGGCAGAGAAACCCATTATTTCAACCAGAATCAAAGACGTAGAACGCGATTACAGCAACTGCGTTATGCTCATGGATGATGCTGAAGATTTCATTAACGCGATTAAAAATCCAAAACAAAATTTTAGGCGTGAATACCGGGAAATTTTAGAAAAAACCTCCTGGGATTCCACCGCAGAAAATATGCGTTTAATGATTAAAAAAGCGATAGCATGACCGACTATGATGTTTTAATTATTGGCGCCGGTATTTCTGGCGCCACGTTAGCTGAACGTTACGCATCGATTGGCAAACAGGTTTTAGTTATTGAAAAAAGAGATCACATCGCCGGAAATTGTTACGATGAATACGATGAAAACGGAATTTTGGTCTCCAAATACGGCGCCCATTTATTTCACACCAATGATGAGCAGGTTTGGGAATATGTAAACCGTTTCAGCGAGTGGTATCCGTGGCATCACCGTGTAATTGCTCGTGTTGATGGGAAAACGGTTCCAATTCCGGTGAATATCACCACAGTTAATACGCTTTTCAATACGCATATTAAAACCGAAGAGGAAATGCAGCAGTGGTTGGAAGAAAACCGCGTTCCGTTTGAACCTGCGAAAAATGGTGAAGAAGCCGTTTTGAACCGTGTTGGCAAAGTGCTTTACGAAAAAATGTTTAAGCATTATACCAAAAAGCAGTGGGACAAATATCCGGCGGAACTGCACGCTTCGGTTTTGGAGAGAATTCCGGTTCGCCATAATTATGACGACCGCTATTTTTCGGATACACATCAGGCTTTGCCAGTTGGCGGCTATACCCAACTCTTCGAAAATATGCTGAGTCATCCGAATATTACGGTTCTCTTAAACACAGATTTTTTCGATGTGAAAGACCAGATTGGCGATTATGAAAAACTGTTTTATACCGGACCAATCGACCGTTATTTTGAGTTTGAAAACAAACTGCTGGAAAAGCTGGAATACCGTTCCATTAATTTCGTCACCGAACAGCTGGATCAGGAATACTTCCAGGAAAACTCCGTGGTAAATTATCCCGGCAAAGAAGTGGATTTTACGCGGATTATCGAATACAAACATTTCGGTCATCAGCAATCACCAAAAACCAGCATCGTAAAAGAATATACCGTAGACGACGGCGAGCCGTACTACCCTGTTCCGAACGAAAAAAACCAGGAAATTTATAATAAATATAAGGAAGAAGCAGACAAACTAGAAAACGTATATTTCGTTGGCCGTCTCGCAAATTATAAATATTTTAATATGGATCAGGCATTTAAAAATGCTTTGGAATTATTTGAAAAATTAGAATTGCGGATATGAAATCAAATTACCTTTTTAAAAGTTTTTTCATGGGAGGTTTCGAATGCGCAGACCAAATTAACCGCCACGGCGAGCGCGTAAATCTGCTGGAGGAAACACAACATGACCTTCGCGTTTATGAAGATTACCAAAACTTAGTAGAATTGGGAATTTTCACTGTGCGCGAAGGAATCTGCTGGAGCAAGGTCGAAAAATCGCCCGGAAATTATGATTTTTCTGAAGTTTTAAACCGTATAAAAACCGCTGAAAAATTCGGTATTCAAATTATTTGGGATCTCATTCATTTTGGTTATCCCGACGGGCTTTTCCCGACGCATCCTCATTTCGTGCAGCGTTTTGAAAATCTTTGCCGCGCTTTTGCACAGTTTTACCGCCTGACTTGCGACGAAACACTTTACGTGGTCCCGATTAACGAAATAAGTTTTCTCTCCTGGTTTTCAGGTGAAGCACGAGGCACCGTTCCTTTCACAACGCATAACGGCTGGGACATTAAATATCATCTCTGCAAAGCTGCAATTAAAGGAATTAAAGTACTAAAAGAAGAAGACCCGAGCTGTAAAATCGTACTGATTGAACCACTGGTTCTCATTCATGATGATGGTGATGATCCCGAACATCTTTACCGACGAAACCAATATCAGTTTGAAGCAATGGATATCATCGCCGGTAGAATGTGCCCCGATTTAGGTGGTGATGAAAGTTTTCTTGAAATTTTAGGCTTTAACTATTACTGGAATTGCCAATGGCGGGGCGAAGCAAACAGTCTTCCGTGGCCGGACGCCAATAACGAACGAGTGGAACTGCACGAACTGCTGTTGCAGGCGTACACACGCTACGAAAAACCTATTTTCCTTTCGGAAACAGGGCACTTCGGCGAAGGTCGTGCGCAGTGGCTGGAAGAAATTACAGCACAGGTTTTGTTGGCTCATCAGCGCGGTGTAGATTTCCACGGCGTTTGCATTTACCCTGTAACTGACCGTCCGGATTGGGACAATCTTTCGGATTACAGCAACTGTGGACTTTTTGATCTGGATGAAAAAGGAAACCGCATTCCTGTACAGGAATATATTAAGTGTCTGGAACGCCAACAGCACAAACTAAATTTTATGGCGATTGCTTAATTACTAAAAAAACACTATTATGGAAAAATATAATGATAAATCAAGAAATATTGTCGGAATCACTTTTAGCTGCTTCGATCTTCTGCATGCCGGACATGTAAGAATGTTGGCTGAAGCAAAGTCGCAGTGCGATTATTTAATTGTCGGATTACAAACTGATCCCACCATCGACCGCCCTGAAAAAAACAAACCGACTCAAACGGTCGTTGAACGTTACATTCAGTTGCACGCGTGCAAATATGTGGATGAAATCATCCCATACACCACTGAAAAAGACCTCGAAGATATTTTAAAACTCTACAAAATCGACGTTAGAATTATCGGTGACGAATATAAAGACAAAAATTTCACGGGTCGTGAATACTGCGAATCCACAAATATAAAATTGTTCTACAACACACGCCATCACCGCTTTTCCAGCACCAACTTAAGAAAAGAAGTTTACCTTCGCGAACATTCCAAACGTCATGCTGAAATTATTGATATGCCGAAAAAGAAAACTGAAATCAATTAAAAAAATTTGCTGCTAAATGCGGCAAATTTTCGTCTTTACCAAAACATAAAATGCAGAAATGAAAAAATTCTTTTTTGAAAATGGGCTGTCTATCGTTTTCTTCGTGCTTTTTTTAGTTGGAATTACCGGTCAAATTGTTTTCGGCATTCAGGAATACAACAAAAATCTGGAAGAATGGGGCGGCCACGCCGTTGGCCTGGGTGAATACTTAACCTCGGGACATTTCATTGAAGCTACCTTCGAAAATTGGGAAAGCGAGTTTCTTCAAATGGCACTTTTGGTTTGGTTTACCATTTTTCTTTACCAAAAAGGCTCCTCGGAATCAAAAAAATTCGATGAGGAAAATCCGGTAGATAAAGAACCTTCACCAAACAAAAAAGATGCGCCGTGGGCAGTTCGCAAGGGTGGAGTTATTTTAAAAATATATAAAAATTCGCTGTCTCTCACACTTTTTATTCTGTTTCTCCTTTCCTTTCTACTCCACGTGTACGGAAGTATCAAAGACGCAAATACGGAAAACGCTCTCACCGGAAAACCCTTGGAAAACTGGCAGGAATATATCACGAGCTCGCGCCTTTGGTTTGAATCTTTTCAAAACTGGCAAAGTGAATTTCTTTCGGTTTTCGCCATCATCATCCTTTCCATTTTTCTGCGGCAAAAGGGCTCTTCACAATCAAAACCTGTGGATTCACCACATTCCGAAACAGGCGACTAAAAAATACGCCGCTAAATGACTGAAAATCTGCTTTTTAACTCATTTCTTTTCACGATCTAAACGTCAAAAAAATACCGAAAACGCGGCAAATAAAGTTTTTTGGTATAATTTGTGAATACTCAGAGACAATTCCTTGAATTAAGCAAGAGCAAAATCACATCGATTTTTTTTGCAGCATTTCCTTTAAAATTTCCATTTCACTAAGGAGAAAACTTCATCTTTCAGATTTTGGTCAAATGCTGCCGGGCTCTTGCAAAATATATAAACACAAAACGATGAATGCAACTGCTCTAGCCGAACCGGAATTGAAAAACATAAAAGAAAACTTTAAGCACTTTATTGAAAACAGCGGACATCCGTGCATTATGGCGAAATCTATTTTCAAAATGGAAAATTACCACATGCGCCCTTATGACGATATGGAAGATCCAGCTGATTTACAGCAGCTTCTTTCGGACTTAAAACAATATCTTGAAAATTATGATTTTGACGGCCATAACTTTGAAACTTTTTTAGCCGTCTTTCCTCAAAATAAATTCGACGACGAAATATCTTTTGAAAAGTCTTTATGGAACACACTTCAAAAGCTTCACGAGCTGGATGATCAGCAATGGGATCCACGCGTTAGTGATGATCCGGAAAACCCCAATTTCAGTTTCAGTTTGGGCGGAAGAGCTTTCTATATCATCGGTATGCATCCGAAAAGTTCACGCCTGGCGCGTCAGGCTCCCTACCCAACTTTTGTTTTTAACCTTCATCATCAGTTTGAAAAATTACGCGGCATGGGAACTTATGAAACGGTTCGCGACACCATCCGACAAAACGACGCCAATTTGCAGGGTGAAATCAATCCGGTTTTGCGTGATTTCGGTGAAGATTCCGAAGCGAGACAGTATAGTGGCAGAAATGTTGAAAAAAACTGGAAATGTCCTTTCCATCATTCTTAAATCAAATCGATGAGCGAAATTTGTACGATTGAGAAACAAAGCGGTAAAGCTTTCTATATTAAAGAAGGGGAAATCCTAACGGTAATTGATCCGAAAGGAATGCAGGTGAGCGATATGGTTTTGTTTAATGCAAACGATTTTAACGAAAAAATATCTTCCGGAAAAACCCTTGATTTTGAGGAATCGATATTAATCAGCACCGGTAATTTTTTGTGGAGCAACCGTTCCCGTAAAATGATGGAGATTTTGGAAGACACCAACGGCAGAAACGATTTTCTCTTGGCGCCATGCAGCAAAGAAACTTTTGAAATTATGTACAATTATGAAGGTTATCACCCGAGCTGTCTTGAAAATCTGGCAAAAAACCTTGCGCCAATGGGCATCAAACAGGATGACATCCCAACGGCCTTTAATATTTTTATGAATGTACAGCTTGATGGAAAAGGAAAAATTTCCGTTTTACCGCCAACTTCAAAAGCTGGCGACTTTGTAAAATTTCGGGCTGAAATGGATCTTTTGGTTTGTCTGACGGCATGTTCCGCGGAAGACAGTAATGGTGGAAGTTTTAAACCGATTCAGTATGCAATTAGCGAGGTTGAAAAATCTTAATGATAAAAAAGAAAAAAACCGGCTATTTGCCGGTTTTTTTGGGTGAATTAATTTTGCTCCGGTAAGTATTCCGGTAAAATCGAGTCTTCGAGCACCGCTGGATTTTCATATTTAAAGACGCTTATCTCACCGGACTGCTCGTAATAAGCGTGCTCCACTTCCGATAGATATTGAATTCCATGTTGGCGCAGAAGCATATAAACTTCGTTTTTGTCAATATCATCAACCTCAAAATTTTCTTTAAGCAGTTTTCCGTGCTCCACCAGTTTCATCACAGTAGGATGTGTAACTTTCCGCACAGGCTGATATTTGATTCCCACATAAACGTACAATTTCTGAAAAGCTGCGATTAAAGTAATCACCGTCAGCGGGATGCTCAGCGGAATACTCGGGTACAGCATGGCATCACCCACCGCGCTTCCCATGGCGACAATCAGCAGGATATCTGAGCTTCCAAGTCCGCCCACCACTCTTTTGCCAATCCAGCGGATCATCAGAATCGTATAGACCATGATGACAATGATTCTTAGAACGACTTCCAAATAAATGAGCAAACCGAAATCTCCCCATAACATTTGCTTTAAATCAAACACGTATTCGCTGGCTTCTATCATAATTATTTTTGTTGTTAAGTGATTTTCAAACTTCAATTTACCAATT